>Ga0078972_1001832_pt1 | contig 75831 bp, 83 predicted proteins | sample YelNatPaOPGAMG01_FD_67568 | JGI IMG/M metagenome (GOLD analysis project Ga0078972, IMG submission 67568) | Hot spring thermophilic microbial communities from Obsidian Pool, Yellowstone National Park, USA - OP-RAMG-01 (SPADES assembly) (version 2) | ecosystem: Environmental > Aquatic > Thermal... | reverse complement strand
GAAGAGATAAAAATGTTAGATATAATTTAAGGTTTTTAAAATTCGTTATCTTACGCAGAAGTTACACATATCTGACTCTTTTAAAAAAAGAAAAGTAATGATAGAATAATTTCTATGGATAGAAGCTATATCTATTATTCTGGATCTAGTTTAGACACAGAAAAATTAGGATTAAGTTTGGGTAGGATGCTTAAGGGTGGTGAGGTAATTCTCCTGGTAGGAGAGTTAGGTTCAGGTAAGACTGTTTTGGTAAAAGGAATAGCAAGGGGCTTAGATATAAAAGAGAATATAGTTAGCCCCACCTTCATCATCATAAAGAACTACGATATGGGAAGATTGAGATTGAATCATATAGACCTATATAGGATAGGTTCTCTAGATGGGCTTGGAATTGAAGAGTATCTAGACGATCACGAGGCAGTTACAGTTATAGAGTGGGGAGAAAAGATAAAAGATTCTATAGAAGAATACCTCCTTATTGAATTCGAAATCTTAGATGATAATTCAAGAAAGATTATTTTTACTCCTATGGGAGATAGATACAGAAAATTTATAGAGGAGACTAGAGATGTCTATCTTAGCACTTGATACCAGTACAGGGTATCTCTCTATAGCTATTGTAGATGATGATACCCCTTTCTATGAAGAGACTATTTTTTCCCTTAAGTATCATTCTATACTCCTACCTAAAGAGATAGAGAGGGCATTAGAGATAACAAAAAAGGAGATCAAAAAGATATATGTTGCCCTTGGTCCTGGCTCATTTACTGGATTAAGGGTCGGACTCTCCGTGGTAAAGGGGATAGCCCTAGGAGGAGATATCCCTATAGTTGGAGTGCCTACATTTAATGCGCTTGCATATAATTTCTATCCAGAAGGAAACTTATTTATCATTATGAAATATAGGCTAAATATGACATATTACGGGGTCTACAAGGCGATGAATAAAAGATGGCACTGTGAAAGGCTTGGAGTTGCAGAGGTTTCAAAAATTCCAAGGCTAGTAAATGGAGAGAGGATTGCGATAGTAAAAGAAAACTATAAGGAACTTCTGGATATATTTCCAGAAGCAATCCCTATTACTCCCAGGGCGTCTCTCCTTTTAAAAGGAGGAGAAGGAATAGAACCAGCCAATATTGATACCCTTACTCCTATATACATAGAGCCAGCTGAAGCGGAGAAGATAAAGAGATGATTGAAATAAAGAAGATGTTACCAAAACATTTAAAAGAAGTACTAAAGATTGAAAGTCTCTCATTTCCTCTTCCTTGGAGTGAGCAGTCTTTCTATTACGAAATAGTGAATAACCCATATGGTTATTATGTAGTAGCTACAGACCAAGATAAGGTAGTAGGATATGGCGGGATGTGGATACTCATAGATGAATGCCACATAACCACCATAGCTGTGGATCCTAAAAGGAGAGGGGAAGGTATAGGACGAAAGATACTTGAACATCTTATAGAAAAGGCAAAAGAGAATGATTTAGATTGGATCTCTTTAGAAGTAAGAATTACAAATACAGTGGCTCAAAAACTATATAAGTCATTAGGTTTTGAAGTCGTCGGTATTAGGAAGGGCTATTATCTCCCAAATAATGAAGATGCAATTATTATGAGATTAATGTTAAGAGGAGAAAAAGGGAATGTATATTATGGGGATAGACACATCCTGTGATGACACATCAGTAGCAATAATAAAGGATGGATTTCAGGTTTTATCTAATCTTGTAAGTTCTCAACACGATATACATCAAAGATTTGGAGGGGTAGTGCCTGAGCTTGCATCAAGAAGGCATATAGAGAATATAATCCCGATGATAAAGTTAGCTTTGAAAGAAGCAAGGATTGAGAAAGAGGATATAGATGTAATAGGAGTTACTTATGGTCCTGGACTTATAGGTTCTCTCCTAGTTGGACTTATGGTAGCAAAAGGATTGTCATTCTCACTAAAGAAGCCTCTTATAGGTATAAATCATATGGAAGGTCATATATTTGGGGCAATCCTTGAACATAGGGAACTGCATCCTCCTTTTATAGCATTGGTAGTCTCTGGAGGGCATACAGATTTAGTTCTAGTGAAAAGATATTTTTCTTATGAAGTGATCGGCTCAACCAAAGATGATGCCGCTGGAGAGGCATTTGATAAGGTAGCAAGGCTCCTTGATATAGGCTATCCTGGAGGTCCCGCCATCGAGAGGGTAGCAAAATTAGGTCATATCGACTACAATCTACCAAGAGCCATACCAGAGGGCTTTGATTTCAGTTTTAGTGGGCTCAAAACGGCAGTTTCTAGATTACTCAAAGAGGATATAGATATTCCATCTGTAGCTTATAGTTTTCAAGAAGCAGTAGTAGATGTCCTGGTTGAAAAGACAATAAAAGCCTGCAATACGTCTGGAATAAAAAGGCTAGCTATATCTGGAGGTGTGGCAGCGAACAAGAGATTAAGGGAGAGATTTACTGAAGAATCTCAAAAGAATAACATCAAAATCTATTTTCCATCAATTTCTATGTGTACAGATAATGCAAGTATGATATGTTGTGCAGCATATTTTAGATATTTAGCTGGTCATAAAAGTGATCTAACCTTGAATGCAGAAAGCTATTGTGGGTATCCAAATGGATAGTCTATGGAACGAGCTGATAGAAAAAGTTAGGTCTTATAATCTAGGGGCTCTCGAAGAAGAGGCTCTTTTAAACATAGAACAGGCAAAAGAATATAGCCTTTGCCTAGAGAGTATCTCTACCCTGACTAGTCCTTTATATCTATTCTACTATATGGTAAGTCTAGGAAGGATCATATTTGTATGTAAAAAGAGATTGCCATTTAAAGAGGTCTTACACGGGCTTACTAATAGAAGGGATGGGCTTCAGGTTAGAGTCAAAGCTCACGGGACATTCCCTACATTACATAGTATTATTTCCGGAGAAAAGATAAAACCAGGGACAACGTTTGGAATAGAGGAGTTATTGGCTATGATCCCTTGGGTCTACTATGTAGAAAATCCAGTACTTCCTCCAATATCTTCCAGCTACCTCTTGGGCTTTCTACTAAGTATGTTATCAAGATATGAACCTACGCTATGGAATACGATCAGATTAGATTATAATATCACCTTATTTCTAAAAGAGACTCCAAAACATTTTCTAGAAGAGCTCATAAAAGTCTTATAGGGTAGGGCACAAGAATTACATCCCTACCCTGAGGATTAATTAGTGAAGTGGGACTTCGGCAACAAAGTCTACAAAACCCTGGTCTATATTGTGTGTATCTGCTCCGATAAACTTACCATGCAATGTTCCATCAGATGTTATCTCAGCTACAGCTTGAAATACTCCACTAGTATCAGAGCTAGCTATTGTCCATCCAGTAACTTTAGTCGTCCCTAGATAGATATTCTTCAAGTATGCCTCTATACCATCGTCAGGGTCATAGTAATTAGAAGCAGTATCATCAAGCAAATAATGCCCTTGTACAGAGAAAGTAACCTTTGCCTTTACTGCATTATTTGGAATATTAAGTGATAAGGTATCGGACTTGAAATTATTTATAGCATCAGATGGTGGGAATTGTTCTGAAGGTTCTACCCCAACACTTCCCCTCGCTACTTTTACCAGATATTTCTCATCAGAGCCGGATAGTAGTTGATTCTGAGCATCATAATATTCTACTTTTACATAGGAAAGAAGCAAAACCCTATCTGGTGAAGGATTATTAGCAGTACAATAAGGAACTTCGTATTGATACGATAGTACGGGGAGAACACATTGACATCCACTAAATAATCCTGTCTGCCCTGTAGCAATAAAGGCCAAGATAACTAGAAAAATAGCTAATGGTATCTTCTTTCTAATAGACATCCCATTCACCTCCTTTCCCCTTTACTCTCTAGAAAAATTATAACTTAATGTGTGCAGGAGGTCAATAGCTTTCGAAGGCTCTATAAACTTTTGTGTGGATTGTTTTAGTTTAATGGACAAGCGAGACGCTTGTCCTACCTATATTTTTAAAGCTTATTTACCACGCAAAAAGTTGAAGAGCCTATTAATACTTGTAAAAAAATCTCCGATAGTATAGAATAGAGACAAGAAAATAGAAAGGAGGAGAAATTATGTGGAAAAAGGTTGCTTTACTTGTAGTGGTGGCAGTGTTCATAATAGGTGCATCTGGAGGATGCCTTAGTGGTGGGATACCGAATCTAGCTGGAAATTGGTCAGGCCAGTTTAATGGTACTCTCTTAGGAATGAGTGGCACCGTTACCATTACTGGACTACAACAGGATTCAAGTGGTAACTTCACTGGTGGAAATTTAGTAGTAACATATAAACCTGACCCTTCAGACCCTTCAAAAGATATCATTCTATCTGCCTCATTAGTGCAAAGTGATAGTAAGACAGATGAATGGACTGCCACAATAGTAGGAGAGGGAACAGTGTCTCCAAGTGTACAATTAGGTGCTACTACTATCTCTAGCTACACGTTTACATTCGTCTTCCCTCATCTCTATGGATGTATAGGAGGGAATGCAAACCAATTATCTGGCGGATATCTCCTTATAGTTGAGGGGCAAAAAATAGATATTGGTACTGCAGATATAACTAAGCAATAAATAATATTTCTATAGCCATAGGGCATACCCTATGGCTATTTTTGTAAATTATGAAGAAGTTATTTATATGCGAAAAGATTGAAGTTGAGTATGACACTCAAAATCTATCTATTGGAGAGGTCTTCGAGCTCTATATGGATAGAAAAGGGAATAAAAAGGAGTGGATACTATTAAAGAAGTACTAGCAGAAGTCTAGTAAATGAAAGTCCAAGGATAATAATATTTTAATAACCTATTAATTTTATCTTAAGCACCTCTTAATTATCCCTTAGTATTACCTTAATACTCAACAGGTATACTTAAAACAGAAAAATAAAATCAGGAGGTGTTAGTATATGGAAAGATTCTATAAAAGGTTTTTGGTGGTTCTACTCATCCTCTCTTTACTAGTAAGTTTTCAACATCTAAGTTTCAGCGCAGGTCCAAGAGTAAAGTATGTAATCGTTATGATAGCAGATGGTTGTGGACTTGCACATATTGGTCTTACTCAATACATTAATAAATTTGTCCTCAACGAGAAAACAAACTTAACAGATGAGTTGTTTAAAAGGGGGAATCTAGCTCTTGTCACTACCTATTCTAATGATGCTCTAGTTCCAGACTCAGCCTCAGCCGGGACCTCACTTGCCACTGGCTACAAGACAAATAATGGTATGATTTCAATGTCTCCCGAGGGAAAAACGTTAAAAACTGCTGCCGAAAGAGCCAAAGAACTGGGTTATAAAATAGGATTAGTTGTCACAAGCACCGTTACGGATGCTACCCCTGCGGTATGGGCTTCTCATGTAAAGAATAGATCCGAACAAGCAGAAATAGCATCCCAATATCTGCAAAAAGGGATAGACGTAATACTTGGTGGAGGAAGGTCTTATTGGATTCCAAAGAACGAAAAAGGAAGTTCTCGTCAAGATGATAGGAATCTCATAGAAGAAGCTAAAAATCTTGGCTATAATGTAGTATATAATCTAGAACAGTTAGAGGGAGTCAATGAGGGAAAATTGTTAGGTCTTTTTGCTAACGGGAATATGCCATTTGTCTTAGATGGAGATCCTACAGTAGTACCGTCACTAGCAGATATGACACAAAAAGCTATAGAATTACTGACTAAGGATAGTAATGGGTTTTTCCTTATGGTAGAAGGAAGCAGAATTGATCATGCTTCTCATAATAACGATGCAGCAAGCGTAACTGCTGAGGTAAGAGCATTTGACAAAGCATTAGGGGTAGCGATAGAGTTTTACAAGGCTCATCCTAGAGAGACATTACTTGTAGTAACTACCGACCATGATAATGGAGGACTTTCTCTTACAGAAGCATATGATACTAAAGGTAAAGAAAGATATGCTACTGTAGATGACCTAAATACTATCTTTATGGTTCCATTTTCTTTTGAAAAAGCCCAGCAGACAGTAGGTACACCCGTTACTAGAGAAGCAGTAGATAAACTTTTTAAAGATCATTACGTAGGTTCACTAAATATTCCTGACGAGTGGAAACAAAAACTAGTAGAGGGAAAAGCTATTACTCCAAGTTTGACTAGTCCTTTCTATGCAAACCTAGGAGCTGGGTTTACCTCTGTATTTATGGTTAGTTGGTCAACAAGTGGACATACTGCTACACCTGTATGGGCTGTATCTTTAGGATATGGTTCATCAAGACTTAAGGGGTATATAGATAACACAGATATCGCCAAATTATTATTCTGGGTTCTAGGAGAAAATTCTAAATAAAAAAGGAGAGTGAGATAGATGTTTAAAAAACTATTAACAATTTTACTAGTAGTGCTTCTTGGATCTATTACATCTATAAGCTTTGCTACTATAGTAAGAGGTAGGGTTACCATAAAAGGGTCTGATACAATGGTCATTATGACACAACGATTAGCGGAAGAATATATGGGAAGCCATAGGGGGAAAATAATCCAGGTAACTGGAGGAGGCTCTGGAATAGGTATAGCTGCTCTTATTAATAAAACAACAGACATAGCTGATGCCTCAAGACCAATAAAGGATAATGAAAAACAAAGGATAAAAAACGCTTGGGGCAAAGAGCCAAAAGAGTTTAAAGTAGCACTTGATGGTATAACTATCTATGTGAATGAAGCAAACCCCATCAAAGAATTTACTCTTTCTCAGCTTAAAGATATATTCACCGGTAAAATCACCAATTGGAAGGATCTCGGCTGGGAAGATCGTCCTATCATAGTATATACAAGAGAGAATAGCTCTGGAACTTATGTCTTCTTTAAAGAGCATGTTCTTCAAAATCAAGACTATACAAGTAGTGCTCAGAGTATGCCAGGAACAGCTACAGTAGTTAATGCGGTAGCAAAGGAAAAATACGGCATAGGGTATGGTGGTGTAGCATATGCAAAAGGAGTAAAGATTGTTCCAGTAAAAAAGGATGAGAAATCTCCAGCTTATCTACCTACAGACCAAGAAAACATCAAGAAGGGATTATATCCGATTAGTAGATTCCTATATATGTATACCTGTGAGTACGAAGACCCAGAGGTAAAGGCATTCATAGATTGGGTATTGAGCCCAGAAGGACAGAAGATTGTATCTGAAGTTGGATATTTTCCTGTAAAATAGCCTCTTATTCTATCCTTGGGAGAGCCTGTAAGCTATGGCTCTCCTCGTTTATTTTCTATCTCTTATCTCCCTAAATATCTCTTGAAGAAGTCTCTTATCTATGGGAGAAAGTTCTGCTTTAGCAATCAAATCTGGTCTTCTCTCTAATGTTTTTCTTAAAGCTTCTTTTCTCCTAAAGAGTTCTATCTCTTTATGATTACCACTTAGTAAAACTTCAGGGACTCTATAACCCATAAACTCAGCAGGTCTAGTATATTGAGGATAATCAAATATACCTTTAGAGAAAGACTCGTCTTCTACTACCTCTTTATCTATCACTCCAGGGAACATCCTTGATATAGCATCTACCAGTACCAAAGCAGGAACCTCTCCCCCAGTTAATATATAGTCCCCAATAGAGACCTCTATATCAGCAAGATAAAGAGCAACTCTCTCATCTATCCCCTCATAGTGGCCACAGATAAGGATTAGAGAACTCTCTCTACTCAGGCTCTCTACAAGAGCCTGAGTAAGAGGGATCCCTTGTGGAGAGAATAAAACTGCTCTGCTATTAGTTCTAAGATTTCTTATATACTCAACTGTTCTAAATATAGGCTCGAATTTTAGAATCATACCCCTACCACCTCCATAGGGGTAATCATCTACTTTTCTGTATTTATCAGTAGTAAACTCTCTCGGGTTAAAAAGATTTATCTCCAGGTAACCAAACTGTTGCGCCCTTTTTATAATACTAAAATTGAGAGGACCTATAAAAGCTTCTGGAAATAAAGTCAAGATATCTATATATAAAGGCATCTAAATAGATTCAACTACTATCTGAACCTTATATCTACCTACCTTACGACCTAGAGTACTTGCTATAGCCCTTACCGCATTTATCGTATGTCCTCCTTGACCTAATACCTTCCCCATCTCACTATCAGGGACCTTAATAATAAATTTTGCCTTCTTCCCTGAGGTCTCAGACTCGACCTCTGCCAAATCAGGGTTATCTACTAAACACTTCACAAGAAATTTCACTGTACTATAGAGTTCATCCATAACTATCTTATCCTTTCAGAGTATTTAAATCTACTCCTGCCTGTGAAAGAAGACGTCTCACAGTATCTGTAGGTTGAGCCCCTTTCAATATCCATTCCTTTGTCTTCTCTAGGTCTATACTGAAAACAGCAGGCTCTGCTATAGGGTCATAGTACCCTAAGACCTCTATAAATTTTCCGTCTCTAGGACTGTGTATATCAGCTACTACAACTCTATAGCTAGGTCTTCTCCGTTTACCCATTCTTCTCAGTCTGATCTTTACCATATCTTCCCTCCTAACATAGGAAATCTTCCTTTCTTTTCCATACGTGAAACCTGTTTTATCATTTCCTTAATCTGAGTGTACTGCTTAAGTAATTGGTTTATATCCTGAACCGTAGTACCACTTCCTCTAGCTATTCTCTTCTTGCGACTTGCATCAATTATATTTGGATTTTCTCTTTCCTTCTTAGTCATAGAGGAGATTATCGCCTCTATCCTTTTTAATCTCTTCTCGTCCACTGAGACAGGCATCTTGGCTGTAATCTTAGACATCCCTGGTATAAGATTTACAAGCTGGTCTAATGGACCCATATTCTTTATCTCTCTCAGTTGTTCCATAAAATCATTCATATCAAACTTCTCTATAGACTTTATTTCTCTCTCCTTCAGAGCTGCTGATTCCACCTTTTCAACAAGTGTTTTCATATCACCCATACCAAGGATCCTGCTTGCTATTCTATCTGGATAGAATGGCTCTATAGCGTCAAATTTTTCTCCTGTCCCAATAAATACTATAGGAACACCAGTAACTGCTCTCATAGAGAGAGCAGCCCCTCCTCTGGCATCTCCATCCATCTTGGTAAGGATGATACCTGTAATAGGGATAAATTTAGAAAAAGATTCTCCTATATTTACTGCGTCCTGTCCAGTCATTGCATCTACTACTAGGAAAACCTCATCTGGCTTTACCCTATTATATGTCTCCTTTAGTTCTGTCATAAGGTCTTCATCTATATGGAGTCTACCAGAGGTATCAAGTATTACTGGAGAATAGACCTTTTCTCTGGCAAATCTTACAGCATGCTCTGCTATTGAAATAGGGTCAGTATCTTCTTTATAAACAGGGACATTTATGGTATTTCCGATTACCTCTAGCTGCTTTATAGCTGCAGGTCTCCTCGTATCACAAGCCACCAAAATGGGTCTTGCCTGTCTTTTTTTATAATATACAGAAAGTTTCCCTCCAATAGTAGTCTTACCAGCGCCTTGAAGTCCTACAAGCATAATAATAGATGGAATACGATTATCAATCTTAGATTCTCCACCTAGAAGTCCTGTAAGCTCTTCATATATAATCTTGAGTATCTGCTCTGTAGGAGAGATACTTTTCAATACAGTCTCCTGGAGTGCTTTATCCTTTACTCTCGATAGGAAATCCTTTACCACTTTGTAGTTTACATCTGCCTCTAGAAGAGATATTCTTATCTCTCGCAAGACTTCATTTATATCAGCCTCACTGAGTCTACCCCGTCTTCTAACCTTATCAAATATCCCCTGTATTTTCTGTGTAAGGGATTCAAACATCTCAGTTCATCTCCCAGAATAAAGCGTTAACAAACTCTTCTCTATTAAATCCCTGCATATCTTCTATGTCTTCTCCTACTCCAACTAATACAACCGGAATCTTAAACTCAGAAGCGATACCTATGATGACCCCTCCTTTAGCAGTGCCATCCAATTTCGTTACTGCAATCCCGTCTATACCTAGTGCCTCATTAAACATACGGGTCTGATTTATTGCATTCTGCCCCATAGTAGCATCTATCACTAACAGCGTATATAACTTATAATCCCCTCTTTCCTTCTCTATAACCCTTTTTACCTTCTTTAGCTCTTCCATAAGGTTATACTTTGTATGAAGTCTTCCTGCGGTATCTACTATTACTATGTCTATATCTCTCGACTGTGCAGACTTTATTCCATCATAAGCTACTGCCCCCGGATCAGCGCCCTCTCTATGTTTAACTACTGGAATACCACAACGTTCCCCCCAGACCTCCAATTGTTCAATAGCGGCAGCTCTAAATGTATCAGCAGCCACAAAGAGTACGCTTTTCCCCATATGCTTCAATATATACCCTAGCTTGCCTATAGTAGTAGTTTTCCCACTCCCATTTACACCAACAACAAAAATGACCCATTTACCATTAGAGAGAAGTTCCATAATGTCAGAAGAGGGAGGGAAAAGAGAACTAACTATATTCCTCATCAGGGCAGAAAGACTCTCCTTTGGATATGCACTATGTTGAGACTTAAGAGTTTCTAATAAAAACTCAGTACTCTTAGGTCCCACATCTGCACTTAACAGAGCCACCTCTAGCCCTTCTAAATCCTGAGGATCTAGGCTATTGAATCCCTTCTTTATTAACGCCCTGGTCTTTTCTAAACCCTTCTTTAATCTATCAAACCAGCCCATCTATTTTATTGCTTGGATAGAGAACTTTATAGCAGTCCTTTCTTCTCCATCTACCTCTACCTTAGTAAAGGCAGGGAACATCACCAAATTGATCCCATTTGGTGCAAGGTAACCTCTAGCTATAGCTATAGATTTTACTGCCTGATTTACTGCCCCTGCTCCTATAGATTGAAGTTCTACACTCTCGCCATTTCTTACCACAGCGGCAATAGCGCCAGCAACAGACTTAGGACTAGATTTCGCAGATACCTTTAGTACTTCCATTACTTATTCCCTCCTTTTCATATAGTTTATTTAAGGCTTCTTTAGCAGCATACTGTTCTGCCTCTTTTTTACTAAAACCATAACCAATTCCGATAGTTTTTCCTTTAACTACGACCTCAGCGATAAATCTACGCGAATGTACAGGTCCCTCTTCCCCTATTACCTTATAAACAGGGGTCTCCTTATAGAGAGATTGGACATCCTCTTGTAACTTACTCTTATAATCCTCCTCGAGAGAGGTCTCTATATTGAAGACCTTCTCCAGAAATAATTTAGCTGAATCGAGTCCACTCTCAACAAAAATAGCTCCTATCAGGGCCTCCAGGGCATTACCTAGTATAGTAGCCTTTTCCCTCCCCCTTAAAAAACCATCTCCACCTTTAGTTTTTATCTCATATATCAGGTCCAACTTAGATGCCAATCCTGCAAGATGCTTCCTGCTTACAAGCTTTGCCTTATACTTACTCATCTGTCCCTCAGAGAGGGGAGGTTCACTCTTATAGAGTTTATCTGCCACGATCAAACCCACAACCGCATCTCCTAAAAACTCCAACCTTTCATTATTGTTCGTTTCACTGTAGGATTTATGAGTAAAGACCAGGCCTAAAAGTTCTCTAGATATGTTAATATTAAGCTCTTCTAGCAACTCAAGATACCTTGGCTTCTTCATATTTCTTCAAAACAATCGAAACGTTATGCCCTCCAAAGCCAAAAGAATTACTAAGTGCCACCCTTACATCCTTTTCTCTTCTTACATTAGGAACATAATCTAGGTCACATTCTGGATCAGGGTATTCATAGTTTATTGTTGGAGGGATTATTCCTTCTCTTATAGTCAACGCTGTGGCTATAAGTTCTATACTTCCTGCCGCACCAAGAGTATGTCCGATCATAGACTTAATAGAACTTACAGGAATCTTATACGCCAACTCACCAAATAGATTCTTTATTGCCCTAGTCTCTACCAGGTCATTAAGGGGTGTAGATGTTCCATGGGCATTTATATAATCTACCTCTTCCTTTTTTATATTACCATACTTTAAGGCAAGCTCCATAGCCCTTGCCTGTAATCTTCCATCCGGCTCAGGAGCTGTAAGGTGATAGGCATCAGATGTACTTCCTACCCCAACGATCTCTGCATATATATCAGCCCCTCTAGAAAGAGCAAAATCTAAAGACTCTAATACCAATATCCCTGCTCCCTCAGCCATTACAAAGCCATCTCTCTTGGCATCAAACGGTCGGCTTGCCCTCTCTGGTTCATCATTTCTAGTAGATAGAGCCTTCATATTGGCAAATCCAGCTACGGAAAGGGGTGTGATAGCACCATCTGTCCCTCCAGTTATTACTACGTCACACTCTCCAAATGATATAGCCTTTACTGCTTCCCCAATCGCCGTTGCCCCTGTGGCACAAGCAGTATTTACAGAGAAGCTAATCCCCTTTAGCCCAAACATAATAGAGAGATAGGCGCTAGCCATATTAGAGATAAGCATTGGAATAAAGAATGGACTTATCCTGCTAGGACCCCTCTCTAATATCAAAGAATGCTGCTGCTCCAAGATATGGATTCCCCCTATACCAGAACCAACAATCACACCGACCCTTTCCTTATCTACCTTCTCAAGGTCTAATCTAGAATCTTCTATAGCTCCTATTCCTGCTATTACAGCAAACTGAGTAAAGCGATCCATCTTGCGGGCATCTTTCTTGCCAAGATAGGCATCAGGGTCAAAGTCTTTTACCTCTGCTCCTATCTTTACCGGCAAATCTGTAGTATCAATGGTAGAGAGATATCCAATAGTATTCCTACCAGAGATCAAACCCTGCCAAAATGGGTCCTTACCTACACCAAAAGGAGTTACTAAACCTATTCCTGTAATAACTACTCGATTTTTACTCATTCCTCAATCTTTGACTGGATATAGTTTACAGCATCTGCAACTGTCTTTATATTTTCGGCATCTTCATCTGGTATCTCTATATCAAAGCTATCCTCAAAAGCCATTACCAGTTCTACCAAATCTAAAGAATCTGCCCCAAGGTCATCTGTAAAAGAAGCATCTGGAGTGATATCTTCTTCATCTATACCCAGTTGTTCAGCTATAATCTTCTTTACCCTATCTAATACAGCCACAATAAGCACCTCCTACATTACTAGTCCGCCATCTATATTTATTACCTGTCCGGTAATATAACTGGCATCTTCACTTACCAAAAATCCAATTACCTTAGCCACCTCTTCTGCCTTACCAAATCTCCCTAAAGGTATTCTATCTAAATACTCTGTCTTTACCTTTTCATCCAATATAGAGGTCATCTCTGTTTCTATGTATCCTGGAGCCACAGCATTCACAGTTATATTCCAACGACTAAACTCTCTAGCACAAGCCTTTGTAAAACCTATTACACCCGCCTTAGCCGCCGTATAATTCGCCTGACCTATATTACCTATCTCCCCTATTACTGAGGCTATGTTTACTATTCTTCCCCATCTATTCTTCATCATAGAACGAACCGCAAGCCTAGTACATATAAATGCTCCCTTCAGGTCCACATCAATTACATCTTCCCATTCTTCTTCTGTCATTTTAATAAGAAGATTATCTCTAGTAACACCTGCGTTATTTATAAGGATATCTATTCTTCCCCATTTAGTCAATACCCCTTCAATAACAGATTCTATATCACTCCATCTGGTAATATCAGCCTGGAATATTAGACCTTCAGTACCAGACCTTTCTACCTCTTTTAAAGTCTCTAGAGCCTTCTCTTTATTAGTCCTGTATACAATAGCTATCTTCTTACCTTTAGAAGCAAGTTCTAAACTTATAGCTTTTCCTATTCCTCTTGATCCTCCTGTAACTACGGCAACCTGATTATCTGGTGTCATTACATTCTCCTAAGGACATCTAAGGCATTTTCCAATAAGCCAAATCTATCACTAGTCTGTTTAATAAGCCCGTTCAAAACATTACCGGTTCCTATCTCCAATGAGTAGGTACAACCTATCTCTTCTATACTCCTTACCACATCTACCCACTTCACAGGACTATACATATGGACCTCCAAACATTCCCTTATCTCTTGAGGGTCTTCAACTACCTTCCCTTTAACAGAAGAAATAAACCTTACATTCGGTGTCTTTATATCTATATCTTTTATACATTCTAAATAAAACATCTTTCCATACTCCCTAAAAAGGCTAGAATGAAATGGACCAGCCACTTCTAAAGGGATAATTCTTTTTGCTCCTTTCTCTCTCAATATAGGGACAACCCTTTCTAGAGAATCCATCCTTCCAGATAGTACCGTTTGTTTCGGGCTATTAAAATTTACCGCCTCCACATCTGAGGTATCTTTTATTATATCAATTAAAACATCTTTATCAAGACCAATTACAGCAATCATTCCTCCATTTATTTTGCTAGAAGCTTCAGCCATTATCTCTCCTCTTCTCTTTACTACCTTTAATCCATCTTCAAATGATATAGCACCACTAGCAGTTAAAGCAGAGTATTCTCCAAGGCTATGGCCAGCCACCACATTGGGATAGATTCCCTTTGATTGTAAGGTATAGAAGAGGGAAAGAGAGATTACATATGTAATTAATTGACTTAATCGTGTATCAGACGAAGAGACATCTCTATTAATTAAGTCAAAAAGGTCAAGACCTAACAATTCCGAGCTTTTATCTAAAGTATCTCTAGCCTCTGGAAAATTAAGGATAAAATCAATATCCTCTCTCTTTATCTGACCGCCCTGTCCAGGGAAGACAAATGCATTACTCACCATTCTAAAACACATGCCCCCCAAGTAAGCCCTGCACCAAAACCAACCATCACTATATGCATCCCATTTTCTACCCTCCCGAACTTTAATGCCTCATACAAGGCTAAACCAACTGATGCCGAGGACGTATTTCCATATCTATCCAGATTTACAAAGACCTTATCCATAGAGAGCCCCAACCTTTCCGCTGAAGAATTGATGATTCTTATATTAGCCTGATGTGGTATATACAGTTCTATATCCTCTGGAGTAAGACCTGCCCTTTCTATAGCCTCTAAAGCGGCATCTCCCATAATTCTCACTGCAAATTTAAAGACCTCTCTCCCATTCATTTTTATAAAATGGAGTCGCTGATTAACTGTATCACAAGAAGCTGGTAATCTAGAACCTCCAGCCGGCATCTCTAGAAACTTTCCACCACTCCCGTCTGTACCAAGAACAAATGATTTAAAGCCTCCTTTTTCTACAGGGCTCAAAACAGCTGCACTTGCGCCATCCCCAAAGAGGATACACGTGGAACGGTCCTGCCAGTCTATTATCTTAGATAATGTCTCCCCGCCAATTACGAGGATATTATCATATGTACCGTTAGCCACAAACTGAGCCCCAACGCTCAATGCATATATAAAACCTGAACACCCAGCAGAGAGGTCAAAGCCAGGACAGGTTGCCCCTAATTTATCCTGAAGAATACAAGCAGTTGCCGGGAAAAACATATCAGGAGTAACAGTTGCTACAATAATCAGGTCTATATCTTTGGGAGAAAGATTGGCAGACTCAAGGGCAATCTTAGCTGCCTCATAGGAAAGGTCGGAGGTAGCCACATTCTCATCTGCAATATGTCTCTCTCTTATCCCACTATGGGTAACAATCCACTCATCAGAAGTATCAATCATCTTTTCCAGGTCAAAGTTTGTCAATACCTTGGGAGGGACATAAGCCCCTATCCCTTTTATGCCCACGTTTCTAATATACATACATAGATACTCCTTCTTCGATTCCTTTTAAAAGATTAGATTCGACAGACCTCTTCGCCACCCTGATTGAATTATATATCGCCTTTGAATCTGACCTTCCATGAGCCACAATGCATACCCCCCCTACCCCTAATAAAGGGGTTCCTCCATACTCCGAAAAGTCATAAACAGAAAAGGCATTCTCTATAGCATTTTCTATAAAGAGTTTACTTGCCCTAGGGATGGCAGATTCTGCAAGACTCTCTCTTATCATCTTCTCAAAGGTATAGGCAAATCCTTCCGTAAATTTAAGAAGGATATTTCCAATAAATCCATCGCAAACTATCACATCTGCCTTACAGTCAAATATATCATTACCCTCTATATTCCCAACAAATGTCTCTATCCTTTTAAGGAGAGGATAGGCAGATTTCGTAAGCGTATTCCCTTTGGTTTCTTCTACCCCTATGTTAAGAAGTCCTACCCTGGGTCTCTCTATCCCCAAGACATTTCGGGAATAGACCATCCCCATAATAGCAAACTGATAGAGATAATTAGGTTTACAATCAACATTAGCTCCTGTATCTATTATAAATACCGGGGTCTTTAATGTGGGGATCACTACACCTATAGAGGGTCTCTCGATCCCCTGGATAGTGCCTAATGTAATAGAGGCACAGGCAACAAATGCCCCAGTATTCCCAGCAGAAACTACCGCATCTACCTCTCTATTCTTTAACATATTTACAGCAATAACCAGTGAGGACCTCTTTTTATTCTTTATTGCTTGAGCAGGATGCTCCTCCATTCCTATAAACTCCTCGGTATGAACTATATCAAAAGGTGTGTCCCTGGGTCCTATTACCTCTTTTATTCTCTCTTTGTCTCCAACAAGGACCAATTCAACATCTAGGTCATTAGAGGCGATATACGCCCCTTCAACAATTACCCGGGGAGCAAAATCCCCACCCATTGCATCTAAAGCTATCTTCATTTCTCCTCTTTTACCTGAAGGACCTCTTCACCGTCATAGTATCCACAAGAGGGGCAAACTCTATGAGGTAAGGTCCAGCTGTGGCATTGAGGACAACGTACAAGAGAAGGAGTCTCTAGTTTCCAAAGAGACCTCCTCCTATGAGTCCTACATCTGGACATCTTTTTCTTCGGATTAGCCATATTCTCCCTCCAATTTAAAGGTCTAAATTAACGATATCTCTAGCATTACAGTTACAATCCCCCTCATTTAAATCCTTTCCACATACAGGACATAGTCCTTTACAATCAGGTTTACATAGAGGTTTAATAGGGAGATTGATAATTATATTTTCCCTCACACTACTAGAAACATCTATTGTATTGTTTTCTATTGTAAACTTAAAGTCTTCTTCTGTCAATTCCCCAACTATTCTAAACGGCTCTTCACTGTAGAACTCCTTATAAGAGAACTCTAGAGGTTGAGGATAGAGTTGTAAACATCGGCTACATTCAAGTAATACCACAGTCTTAACGTTACAGGATAAAAGTATCTTTCCATCTGTCTCTTCTAAAGAGAGAGAAACAGAAGGTAGCTCTTTAAAAGAAAGCCCTTCCATAGTTTCTAGGGTCTCCTCATACTCAAAGGTCTTTTTCTCTATACTGCCCTCTAACAGTTCTTTTACATCCACCCTCATCTACTAACTAACCTTAATGTCTCTCTAGCTATAACAAGCTCCTCATTAGTAGGTATAACCCATACCTTTACCTTAGAATTATGGGCGCTTATCTCTCTTTCCTGTCCTTTGAAATTATTCCTATTGGGGTCTATACTGATACCTAAGAAATCCATATCCTTGCATACTAGCTCTCTAACCTCTGGCTCATTTTCACCTATACCAGCAGTAAATACTAGGATATCTAGTCCATTCATTATGGCTGCATATGCTCCTATGTATTTCTTTATCCTGTAACAGAAGATCTCCATAGCAAGTTGTGCCTTTTGATCTCCATCTGCTGCAGATTTCATTACATCCCTCATATCATTGCTAAACTCAGAAAGCCCTAAAAGTCCACTCTCTTTATTAAGGATGTTATCAACATCTTCAGGTGTATAGTTTAACTCCCTTATTAGATACAATGGTATGGCAGGGTCGATATCACCACTCCTTGTACCCATCACAAGACCCTCAAGAGGCGTAAAACCCATACTAGTATCTACAGACCTTCCGCCTTTCACTGCTGTGATACTACAACCATTCCCAAGATGGCAGGTTATAATCTTTAATTCTTCAATAGGTTTTCCTACCAATTGAGCTGCCCTATGTGCCACATAGTAATGGCTTGTCCCATGGAAACCATATCTTCTTATTCTATGCTCTCTATAAAATCTTAGTGGAAGAGCATAAAGATAAGCGTACTTAGGCATCTGAGAATGGAAAGAGGTATCAAATATAGCGGTCTGAGGGACATTAGGTAAAACCTCCAAACTTCCCTTTATCCCAGCAAGACCTGCCGGATTATGAAGAGGAGCCAGTTCATTATTCCTCTCTATCTCTGCTATTACCTCTTCATTTATTATGGTAGGCGCCTTAAATCTCTCACCCCCATGAACTATCCTATGGCCCACTGCACCAATCTCTTCTATAGACTTTATTACAGGCTTCTCTTCATCTAGCAACGCATTTACAACTACCTTAAATGCTTCGGTATGATTAGAAGCCTCCACCTCTTTTCTTACCTTTTCACCATTTAGCGTATATACAAGGTAGGATGGGGGAGTCCCTATCCTTTCCACCACCCCTTTAGCTATAACTTCCTCATTCTCCATATCAAATAATTGATACTTTAAAGAAGAACTCCCACAGTTTACTACCAAAACCTTCATATATTATATACCTCCTATAAAGCAGTAGCTCTCACACACACAATAGCGATAGAATTCACTATATCATCAACATTGCAACCTCTAGAGAGGTCATTCGCTGCCTTAGCTGTTCCTTGAAGAATTGGGCCAATAGCTTTAGCCTTGGCTAGTCTCTCTGTAAGTTTATAACATATATTACCCGCATTAAGATCCGGGAATATAAGAACATTTGCTCTTCCTGCTACCGGACTTCCAGGAGCCTTAGACCTTCCAACATAAGGAACTAAAGCAGCATCACCTTGAAGCTCTCCATCTATAATAATTTCAGGAGCTCTTTCCTTTGCTATTCTAGTAGCTTCAACAACCTTATCTACTAATTCATGCTTAGCACTTCCTTTCGTAGAAAAGGATAGCATCGCTACTCTAGGTTCCTTCTCTACAAGAAGCTGGAATAGTCTGGCACTAGATATAGCAATAGAAGCAAGCTCAGAAGCATTAGGGTTAGGATTTACTCCACAATCCGCATATATAAAGATACCCTCTTCCCCATAGACACAGTCAGGAACTACCATAAGAAATGCGCCAGAAGCTACGTCTATTCCAGGAGCCGTCTTTATAATCTGAAAGATTGGTCTTTCTGCATCTGGACTGGAATGTACAGCTCCAGAGACCCAGCCATCTACCTTATCAAGTTTTAGTAGCATTGTAGAGAAGTAAAGAGGGTCCTCTAGCACCTTATAAGCCTTTTCTAACGTATCAATCCCTTTATTCTTTCTCAACTCAACCAATGTAGAGGCAAGAAGGTCCTTCTCGGGATATGACTTGGGATCTATAATCTCCATCCCATCTAGGTTTACATTTAACTCTTTTGCCCTTGAAACTATCTCCCCCTCGTTCCCTACCAATACAATTCTAGCTATCTTCTCCTTTGTAGCTATCTCTGCTGCTTTCAAAGTCCTTTCTTCTAGACTTTCAGGAAGGACTACCTTTTTTTGAGCATTCTTTGCTCTCTCTCTTATTCTTGAAATAATATCACTCATAATCTTCTTTGACTCCTCCTCTTTCTTATTTACCCCAATCTCTTGGATATCTAAAATCTATTCCTACAGTCCGCCGAGATAACTTTGCCACTACAGGAAGGGTCCTCTTATACTGACTCTTCCTAATAAGAGATATAACTCTATCTATAGTATCCTTCTTATATCCCATATCTACTAGCATCCCAATAGGAAGTCTTTCATCTACAAGATGATATAAGAGTTTATCTACCTCTTCATATGTAAAACCAAGCTCTCCTTCATCTGTCTGCCCTATCCACAGATCAGCAGTAGGAGGCTTGGTGATTATCCTTTCTGGAATATCTAGCTCTTTTGCTAAATATCTGATCTGAGTCTTATATAAATCTCCTAAAGGATTTATAGCTGATGCCATATCTCCATATATAGTCCCATATCCAAGTAGTAGTTCAGTCTTATTACTTGTACCAAGAACAAAAGCATTATGGTAACTTGACCTATCAAATAATATACACATCCTAATACGGGCAATAAAATTCCCTTTTCTCAACTTATCTTGCATCTCTTCTTTAAAATAGCTATCCACTATAGGAGTTATGTCTATCTCCTCAGCCGAGATACCAAGTCTTTTTACCATAAGATATGCATCCTCGATACTCTCTTTCAGAGTAGTTTTATATGGAAGGATATATCCAAAGACATTAGACCTGCCTAGAGCTTCTACAGCAAGAGTAGCAGCTACAGAGGAATCAATACCTCCAGATAGACCTACCACCACATAGTGTATTCCAAACTTTTCCGTCTCATCCTTTATAAACCTGGTAAGAATATTTCTTGCATAGATCGGGTCAAATGGTAATCTGTCTAACATCTCTAAATCCTTCCTCTCCTGGATAACAACCTATAAATCTTGTCACCGGAATTAGGTCTAGGTCAAGCTCTGCATCAATGACAGCCTCTTCAAAATATGGACACTGGGCAATTACCTCTCCTCTAGGATCCACAATATGTGATCCACCCCAAAAGTTCAACCCATCCTCGAAACCTACCCTATTCACATATACTATATAACAGGAATACAACCGAGAATAAATAGATGTTAAAGCATGCCACATAGAAGCATTTCTTGGGATACCTGTACCAGTATCAAATCCATAGGAAGGACTATTACTTAAAACTATAATTATCTTTATCCCCTTTTGAACAAGCAAAAATGGCACAATAGGGTCCAATGTCTCTTCACATATAACTAACCCTATCTTTCCCCAGGGGGTATCGATTGCACGGGGGGGAGAATACCTCTTACGATGGATATACTCCAATCTACCATCATAATAATAAAAAGAAGAATTATGAGTAAGTGCATCATCACCGAGTTCTACAAGCCCTAATATAATACCCATATCTTTTGACGCCTCTAAAAAAGGCTCAAGTAAAGGGCTGTCCTTCTCTTGGGCTACCTCTAAAGTAAGGTCCATCAAGTTATATCCTGTCAAACTCAATTCCGGAAAAATCAAAAGCTGAGTTTTAGACCTACTCTGTTGTATAATCTCCAGATGTCTCTTTAGATTATACTCTATATTACCAAGTTTAGGGTAGAACTGAGCTAATGTAATCTTCACCTTCATATTTGAGAAACCTTCTCCTTTAATTTGATTTCTACACACTCAGGGACAAGGCCATTTACAGACCCTCCCAATCGAGCTATCTCTTTTACTACCCCAGAACTCAGATATGAATATTCATAGCTAGTCATAAAGAATACAATCTCTACATCAGGATTTAACCTTTTGTTCATTAATGCCATCTGAAACTCTGATTCAAAATCAGAAACAGCCCTCAAACCACGGATTATCACATCAGCTTTTATCCTCGATACATAGTTGGCAAGAAGACCGCTAAAGCTATCAACCTTTACATTTTGAGCTCTGTCTAAACTTTCCTCTATCAGCTTCATCCTTTCTTCCACTGTAAAGAGGGGAGTCTTTGCCGGATTTACCAGTACAGCTACTATAAGCTCATCAAAGAGCTTACCTGCCCTTTTTATTATATCTATATGTCCATTTGTAATCGGGTCAAAACTTCCCGGATAAACAGCTCTCTTCATCTAATCTCCTCTAATAAATATAAGTTTTGTTTCTCCATATATTTTCTCTTTAATTATATTAAACCTTTTATCTCCAATTAAGTTTTTAGCAAAAGCTTCCCATATTATAATACCACTAGGTGCAAGTAACCCCTTATTAAGAATCCTCTCTATTATACCAGTCAAATCGCTTAAGATATAGGGTGGATCAAGGAAGATAATGTCATACCTACCAGAAGAATTTAAAATAAAACTATCCACAGACATAGTATAAACCTTAAAATTAGAAGATTCTAATCTTTTAAGATTGTCTGAGATTACATAGGAATATTTGGGATTTTTCTCTACAAAAGAAACAAATCCTGCCCCTCTACTCAATGCCTCTATCCCTACAGTTCCAAAACCTGCAAATAGATCAAGAAATTCTGCCCCTAGAATCTTTCCACCAATAATATTAAACATCGCCTCTCTAACAAAACCCATCGTAGGTCTTATAGCACTACTTCTAGGTAGTATAAGCCTTCTCCCCCTAAATGATCCTCCAGTAATAACTGTTTCCATATCATCCTATACTCAAAAATCTTATAAACCTTGAACGTTCAACCTTCTCTTCAAGGGTCTTATAATGGGTAAGTCCAGAATCCTCTCTCAGTAATCTTAAAGCTTCTTCTCTTGCCAGCTCTAATAGCCTAGTATCTCTAAGAAGATTACCTACCCTAAAATCAGGAATACCATGCTGACGCGTTCCATCAAGCTCACCTGGCCCTCTTAATCGCAGGTCAGCATCAGCTATCTCAAATCCGTCCTGAGTTTTTGTCATTATCTTTATTCGTTCCTTGGCATCCTCTGAATTTAAGTCACTCACTAGGATGCAATAGGACTTTAATTGTCCTCTACCAACCCTTCCTCTTAACTGATGCAACTGGGAAAGTCCAAACCTTTCAGCATTCTCAATAACCATTACTGTAGCATTAGGAACATCCACTCCTACCTCTATTACTGTAGTAGATACCAAGATATCTATCTCCCTATTCCTAAACCTATTCATAACCTCCTCTTTCTCACCAACCCCCATTCTTCCATGTAAAAGACCAACTTTAAATTCAGGAAAGACCTCTTCCTGTATCCTCTTTGCTAGAGCAGTCGCAGACTCAACCTCTATCTTCTCTGAATCCTCTATAAGGGGACACACTATATATGCCTGTTGTCCATTCTTAACAATCTTCCTTACAAAATTATATACCTGACTCCTCTGTGCGCCTGAAGCCCAATATGTAGTAATAGGAATCCTACCAGAAGGGAGTTCATCTATTACCGAGACATCCAAATCTCCATACAGAGTAAGAGCAAGGGTTCTAGGAATAGGGGTAGCACTCATCACCAAAAAGTGAGGAGAATTGCCTTTACTCTTCAAGGCTAACCTTTGCATTACACCAAACCGATGTTGTTCATCTATTACTACACCAGCGAGATTTTTAAATCCTATATCATCTTGAATAAGGGCATGGGTCCCAATAACTACATCTATATCTCCACTCACAAGCAAAGATTTAATCCTTTCCTTCTCTTTCTCTTTTGTAGAACCAATAAGAAGTTCTACCCTTAGACCCAACTCCTTCAAAAGAGGTGCTATACGGTCATAATGCTGTTGAGCCAAGATTTCAGTAGGAGCCATAATCGCACTCTGATAACCATTAGAAGAAACCATAAAGATAAAATAAGCAGCAACTATGGTCTTCCCAGAGCCCACATCTCCCTGAAGTAACCTCTGCATCGGATTACCAGTGAGTAGGTCTCTCTTTATATCCTCTATTACACGTCTCTGAGCATTAGTTAACTCAAATGGCAGATTAGAAAAAAATCTCTTCTCTAATCTAGAAGAAACCCTAATTATCGGAGCTTCCTCTCTAGAATTCTCCACTCTCCTTCTTAGAATAGCAAGTTGAAGAAGGAAAAACTCTTCAAAGGCAAGTCTTTCTCTGGCTCTTTTTAGAGTATCCTCATCCTTTGGAAAATGGATATTAAAGATAGCTTCTCTTATCTCGGGGAAGCTGTACCTTTCCAAAATATCATTAGGTAGAAACTCTCTTATCTCTTCTATATACCTATCTAAGGTGTTCCAAACAATACTTCTTACTATCTTCTGGCTCAATCCTTCAGTAAGAGAATACACAGGGACTATCCTTCCGGTGTGGATTGTCTCATCTCCATCCACTATCTCATAATCAGGGTTTTGGATTTCTATCCTACCAAACCTTCTTATTATATTCCCATACAGGTATAATCTTGTACCCTTCTTAAGTAATTTCTTTAGATATAACTGATTAAACCATATAACGGTAGCCTCTCCTGTATTATCCCTCACTCTTGCCTTTAACAGAGTAAGATTCTTTCTTATCCTCTCTTCTGAGAGGTCCACTATCTGACAGAGTACGGTATGGTAGGATTCTGATTCTAAAGAATTTATAGGCTTTAGGTTGCTTCTATCCTCATATCTCTTCGGAACAAAATAAAAAAGGTCCTCTAATGTCTCTACTCCTAATCTTTGGAATAGAGAAGCACGCTTAGGTCCTACTCCTTTTACATATTGAATAGGCATATCTAATGCCAATTATCTACACCTCTTTGCCGGATGATATACCTACCACATTTACATTTATAGATGACACTACAAGTCCAGTAAATTTTTCAAGATCGTTCTTTATATTCTTAGCTATAATATCAGCCAATTCTGGGATATTAGTTCCATAACTTACTATAATATACACATCAATGCTTACCTTATCTCCAGAGATACTTACCTCTACTCCTTTTGAGGGCTGTTCTCTACCTAAAAGATTAACTATGCCCTCAGTAAATGACTTCATACCCATTCCAAGGACCCCTGGGCAATTTAAAGTAGCATTTGATACTATATTTGCAATAGCATTAGAAGAAATACTTATCTTCCCTAGGGCATTCTCTAATCTACTTTCCATAAAAGCCTCCTAATGAATTATATCTAATCTTATTATAGCATAAAGACTCCTCCATTAAGTGTAAAAATTTTTACATATTTTCAGGTGCACTTACCCCTAAAATATCAAGCCCGTTCTTAATTACCTGCATAGTAGCATAAACAAGTGCCATTCGGGCATACATAAGAGCTTCGTCTTCTCCAAGAATACGAAGTGCATTATAAAAGGTATGGAAATTTTTAGCCAAGCCTTCTAAATAAGCTGTAAGCCTATGAGGGGCACGCGCACTATAGACATTTCGCAACATATCTGGAAAATCTTCTAAATTCATCATTAAATCAATCTCTAAAGGGTCTTCTAAGGAGGACAGATCACAGTTATATATCCTTTCTCTCTCTATACCCCTTATCTCTGCCTGTTTAAAAAGACTACTGCATCTTGCAAAGGCATACTGGACATAATAGACGGGATTATTTGTAGTCTGTGCCTTTGCCAGGTCTATATCAAAATCTAGCTGGCTATTAGAATCCCTCATCACAAAGAAATATCTCGCTGCATCTTTGCCAACTTCCTCTAAAAGTTCTCTAAGAGTAACCATCTCCCCTGTCCTTTTAGACATCCTTACCGGTTCTCCACCTCTAAAGAGATGGACGATCTGATATATAATAAGTTCAAGGGTATCTGGGTCATAACCCAAAGCCTCTACAGAAGCCTTCATTCTAGCGATATAGCCATAGTGGTCTGCTCCCCATATATCAATTATATGGTCGAATCCTCTTCTATACTTATCTAAATGATATGCTATATCAGCTAAGAAATAGGTAGGAGCACCCCCTTTTCTCACTAATACTCTATCCTTCTCATCCCCAAATCTAGTAGAAGAAAACCATAACGCCCCATCCTTTTCATATGTATAACCCTTTTCTCTAAGTATATTTAATGTCTCATTCAGAAGGTCCCTATTATGAAGGGTACTTTCTCTAAACCAACAATCAAATCTTATTCCAAATATATCTAAATCCTCTTTCTGCCAGCCAAGTATTATATCTTCTGTAAATTCTTTTAATCTTTTCAGTCTGTCTTCTTCTTTCAATTCCCAGACCTCATTACCAAATCTTTCTAAAGCTAGCTCGGCTATATCCCTTACATATTCACCATGATACCCTTCTTCTGGGATAGAAAACGGTTTTCCAAGTAACTCTAACATTCTTGCCTCTACTGAACGGGCTAAAAGTTCCATCTGGGTCCCCATATCGTTTATATAAAACTCCCTCTGGACATCAAAACCAAAATAACTAAATATATTTGCCAGTACATCACCCAAAGCTCCACCCCTTCCATGTCCGATATGGAGGGGACCAGAAGGATTAGCACTTATAAACTCTATCTGAACCTTCTTCCCAAACCCTTCTTTAGACCTTCCATAATTCCCTTTCTCCTTGAGGATCTCTCTTACAACCGAATGAAAAGCGGTGGGATTTATGGTAAAATTGATAAATCCATTCTTCACATCTATACTAGATATATACCCTAGTGGGTCTTCTATCTTTTCTACCACACTTTTTGCAATCTCATTTGGATTTTTCTTAAAATTCTTAGCAAGATTAAAAGCAACCGAAGTAGCATAATGACCAAAACTTATATTCTGAACCTTCTCTATAGATACATCAAGAGTTACTCCATTCTTTAATAAGGCATCCTGGACTATTCTACTGAGATATCCCTTTATAAGCATCGACAGATCTCCTCCAAATCTATTCCCATTCAATAGTGGCAGGAGGTTTTGAACTTATATCATATACTACTCGGTTTACCCTGGGAACTTCATTTATTATCCTATTCGATATAGTCTCTAAAAGCGAGTAGGGCAACCTTGCCCAATCTGCAGTCATTCCATCTTCACTAAGAATAGCCCTCACCGCCACAACATGCCCAAATGTCCTTCTATCCCCCATCACTCCAACGCTCATCTCAGGAAGAAGTATACCAAAGTATTGCCAAAGGTCTCTACTTAATCCAGCCTTCTCTATCTCTGAAGAGATGATATGGTCAGCCTTTCTTATTATCTCAAGCCTTTCCCTGGTAACTTCTCCTATTACCCTTATAGCCAGCCCAGGACCAGGAAATGGCTGGCGATATACAATCTTTTCTGGAATACCAAGAGAAAGAGCTACCCTTCTCACCTCATCCTTAAAGAGGTTTCTTAAGGGCTCAATCAACCTTAATTTCATCTTCTCTGGCAATCCCCCTACATTATGATGTGTCTTTATCTTATGAGCCTTTTTAGAACTTGTAGCACTCTCTATTACGTCAGGATATAATGTACCTTGGGCAAGAAAATCAACATTACCAACCCTAGTAGCAACCTCTTCAAAAACCTTTACAAATTCATAGCCTATTGTCTTACGTTTCTCCTCAGGGTCTGTTATACCCTTTAATCTATCTAAAAATCTCTCTGTAGCATCTACATATTCTACCCTCATATTAAAACTCCTAAGGGTATCAAGCACTTGAGATACTTCATTCTCTCTTAATGTTCCCTGATTTACAAATATACATATGAGGTTTTCACCTATTGCTCTATGGACAAGAACTGCAGTAGTGGTAGAATCTACCCCACCGCTCAGAGCACAGATAACCTTTCCGTTACCAACCGTCTTTCTTATACTCTCTATAGTCTCATTTATAAAATGTTCTGGCGTCCAATCCCCCTTACAATGACAGATATTATATAAGAAATTCTTTATTATCTTATCCCCATTTATTGTATGGATAACCTCTGGATGGAACTGAACAGCGTAGAGTTGTCTCTCGGTATCCTCCATACTAGCAATAGGGGCATTATCGGTAGAGGCGGTAACCTTAAAGTTATCTGGAGGAGCCATTACAATATCCTTATGGCTCATCCATACTATAAACTCATTATCAAGTCCTTCAAAGAGCAAAGATTTAGACTCAAGTTTCAAGAGGGTCTTGCCATATTCTCCTTTATCACCTTTTATTACCTTCCCCCCTAAAAGATGTGCCATAAGCTGCATTCCATAGCATATTCCAAGGACAGGATATTTTCCATTAAATATGATAGGACTACAATTAGGGGCATTCTCCTCATAAACACTGGATGGTCCCCCTGAAAGTATGATTCCTTTAGGATTTATTCTTTCTATTTCACTAAAAGGAACATCACATGGAAGTATCTCAGAATAGACATTATGCTCTCTTACCCTTCTAGTAATCAGATTTGTATACTGAGAACCAAAATCTAAAACAACTATAGTTTCTCTCATCTTCTTATTACCTCAAATCCAGTATACGGAATGAGAACATCCGGAACCTTTATACTGCCATCTCTTCTCTGATTGTTCTCCATAATAGCTATAAGTGCTCTACCTATAGCTAGAGCGGTTCCATTTAATGTATGGACATAGTCCAGGTTACCATTCTCGTCTCTGTATCTTATGTTAAGTCTTCTAGCCTGAAAGTCTGTACAGTTACTACAAGAATGAGTTTCTCTGTATCTATTCTGACCTGGCATCCATGCCTCTATGTCATACTTCTTGCTAGCAGGAAATCCCAAATCCCCAGCACATATAAGTACTACCCTATATGGTATATTTAATTCCTGCATAATCTTCTCTTCTATAGAGAGTAAAAACTCATGTTCTTCCCAGGACCTATCCGGACGAGAAAAAGAAAGCATCTCTAATTTATCAAACTGATGAACCCTCAATATACCTCTTGTATCCTTTCCTGCAGCTCCAGCCTCTCTTCTAAAACAGGAAGAGAACGATATAAACCTCTGAGGAAGGTCCTTTGCATCTAAAACCTCATCTTTAAAGATAGGTATAACAGTATGTTCAGAAGTACCAGCTAATCTCAGCTCATCTAGAGGGACCTTATACATCTGTTCATCTAACTCTGGCAGATAACCCAGCTGGTACAGGACCTCTTCCCTTATAAGAACAGGAGGTAATATAGGAATAAAACCTTTATCCATTAAAAGTCTGGTAATAAACTGGATTAATGCATACTCTAATATTACAGTCTCCCTTTTCAGATAATAAAATCTTGCTCCACTTACCTTAGCCGATCTCTTAACATCTATAACATCCAGAGCTTCCCCTAAATCTATGTGGTCCTTTACAGTAAAATCAAAACTTGGAACATCTCCCCAGTATCTTATCGGTATATTCTCTGAGTCGTCCTTTCCTTCCGGAACACTCTCATGAGGTGGGTTTGGAAGAGAAAGTAGAAGATTCTTTAATTCTTCCTCGGTTGTTCTCAATTCCTCTTCTAGGACCTTTAATCTAGGAACAAGTTCCCTCATCTTAAAGATCAGGGTATCTTTATTCTCAGGATTCTTCTGAATCTCTTTAGATGTGACATTTTGAAGATGTCTTAAGCTATCAACCTCTCTAATAAGAGACTTCCTTCTATCATTCAACTCCAAGATCCTATCTATTGGAGGGTCTTCCATTCCTTTCTTCTTCAAAAGTCTTTTTATTTCTTCTGGTTTGGATTCAATAACCTTTAAATCTATCATAATAGAGCTCCTAATATACCTCCTACTAAAAGTCCTGGGAGAAGATTTGCTACCCTGATCTTCCCCAGCCCCAAAAGATTTATTCCTATACCAATTACCATTAGTCCTCCTGTAGCGGTAAGAGTGTTTACAGCTCCAGTCGAAAGGGACCTGCCTATTAACGCAGCTATTAAAGTTAAAGCTCCCTGATATATAAAAACTACTACAGAAGAGAATATAACCCCTATTCCTAAAGACGATGAAAGGACTATTGAGCTAATCCCATCCATAATAGATTTAGTTAACAGTATATTATACGTTCCTTTCATCCCATCTTCAATAGCTCCGGTAATAGCCATAGGGCCCACACAGAATAAGAGACTGGCAGTTACAAAACCCTGGGAAAAAAGTCCTGACCTAGTATTCTTAGGGTATCTATTCTCAAGGTTCTTACCCAAACTTTCCATAACATCCTCAATACCCAGCATCTCCCCTATTATACCGCCTATGGCAAGGCTTATTAACACTATAAGGGATTCCTTTATGCCGTTGGCACTTAATGCCATCTTCAAACCAACTATTAAAGTAAACAACCCTACAGATTGGATAGAAATCTTCTGTAATCTATCAGAAAACCTACCCCCTACGGCAAGTCCTAGAGAACTTCCGACTATAACTGTAGCAGTATTTATAATGGTACCTAAGATATTACATCACCCCTATTCCATCTTAAATCTTGAAATAATCTCTTCTAGCCCCTTCACAAGTTCAGATAAGCTATTAATATTAGCAGTTATTTCCTCTATAGCTGCAGTCATTTCTTCTGTGGCTGCTGAGACCTCTTCACTAGAAGCTGCATTCTCTTGGGCTATAGCAGCTACCCCTTGGACTGATTGAGATATAGTCCTGGCATCTTCCACCAGGTCTGTTATTCCGTTAGTTATATTCTGAACCATCTGGACTACCCTATTGGTAGCTTGGTCTATCTCTCTAAATGCATCTACTACTCTTGATCCTATTTCCATCTGCCTTGATATAGTCTTTACTGCTTCTTCTGTGTTCTTGGCAGTATTAGCAATCTGAGCTCTTATCTGGTCTATAAACTGAGATATTCTCTGAGCACTCTGATTTGATTCCTCTGCCAGTTTCCTTACCTCATCAGCCACTACTGCAAATCCACGTCCTGCCTCCCCTGCTCTCGCCGCCTCTATTGCCGCATTGAGAGCTAAAAGATTCGTCTGAGAGCTTATACTTGTTATCGTCTCTACAATACGGCCTATCTCTCCGGCAGCTCTCTCAAGTTCATCCATCGAACTTACCACAGAGTTTGTTGCCTGAGTAGTTTGAGAAAAACCTCTATTGAGTTCATCTACAACCTCTTGACCTTCTTGAGTAAGTTTTATCGTATCCTGAGTGGTTTGTTCTACAGTAGAAGCAGTCTGAGCTAAGTCTTCTATCTTTTTGCTTATACTATCAACCGCTTGGGATGCATCACCCATATTCCTAGCTGTTTCCTGGGCACCGCTAGCTACACTCTGAATAGTACTTGATACTTGTTGAATAGCCTGCGAAGATTGATTAGCTGCGCCTAAAACTTGTTCAGTCATAGAAGAAGCCTGGGTAACGGTATCTCTAGCAGTCAATAGCAGGCTAGTGAGGTTATCCACTAATCTGGCTATACTTCTGGCAAGAGCCCCTACCTCTCCTACATATCTTGTATTAATTGGGACTGTCATATCACCTTGAGCCAGTGTATTCGTAGTATCAACTAACTCCAGGATAGGCTTAGCAATACTTAGACTCATAAGGTAACCGATAATAATAACTACAATAACCGTAGCTATTAAGGTGATAAGGAATATCCTGAATAACCAACTTACAGGTGAAAAAACCTTGGAAGAAGGGATACTATAACCTAATATCCAGCTTGTTCCAGATATTGGGGCATAAGAGACAAAGTCTAAACTTCTATCTCTTAGAACAAGCCCAGAGCTCTTCTTCTCTCCCCTTAGAATGCTCTCAAATAGGTCCTTCTCTCTACTTGAAAGGTCTGTATTCAGATTCTTTTTAGATAAAACCGGATTTGTACTAGAAAAGATAACACCAGAATTATCTATCAAATAGACAGATGCATCGTTATCTGCCACATCTAATACATTTTTTAATAGACTGACTGTTTTATCTGCCGGATATAGTGTATTAATAACCCCTATGACTTTTCCATCCTTAATTATAGGAACATCTATAGCAAAGACAAGATTACCAGTAACCTTTGATGTAACTAAGGTCATAGATACTGTAGATTTTCCTGTAGAAACAGCCTTCTGAAAATACTCTCTATCGGAGATATTCGTCATCTTTCCATCATCTGACATTTGATCGCCACTGAGCCATACAAATCCAACTGTCTCAGCCTCTGGAAGACTACGATGGAGGTCTTTCAACGCAGTTAGAAGCATTACACGATATACCGCCTGTGTGTTATTTGGGTCCTGGAATGCGCTTTCTTGAAAGGTATTATTATTGCTTGCAAGTTCTAGTCTTTTAATCTCCCCATCGATCCAATGAGAGACACTTAAAGCTCCAAGCCTTGCATTACTATCTATATTAAGACTGCTACTGGAGGCAAGCATATTCTTCCCTTCGAAATAACTTACAAGCCCCATCACTGCGGTAGGTACTATAGACAGTAGTAAAAACGTGATTACTAATCGAGAGACAAAAGATTCCCTAAATCTTAAAGGGTTAATAGTTTTCATAAACCATCCTCCTCTCTACGATATATTCACAAGTTCTCCTCTTTCTTCTTTTGATAAAATCCTGTCTATGTCTAGAATAATAATTAACCTCTCGTCTAACTTCCCAACCCCTTCTATGAAATCTACCTCTATTGTAGTAACTGGTGGAGGTGGTTCTATATTAGATGTTGATATCCTCAATACCTCTGTTACTGAGTCTACTATAAGACCTACCGTCTGAGAAGCAATCTCCACTACTATAATTCTTGTATCATTGGTAACCTCTTTTTCAGCTAAGCCAAATCTTTCTTTCAGGTCTATTACAGGGATAATCTTACCTCTCAGGTTTATTACGCCCTTAACAAAAGGTGGAGCCTTTGGCACATAAGTAATCTCTCTATACTGAATGATCTCCTGTACCTTATAAATATCTATCCCATAATTCTCATTTAAAAGTGAAAAAACAACCAATTGTCTCTCTTCTGCCATAATTTCCTCCTTGATGATTTATCTTGCTCCTTCTAGATATACCAATGCACCTGCCCCTACTACCCCTGCCTTATCTCCAAGGATAGCCTGGGTTATCTTTACATCTCTCCCTCCAGGAAGGGCATAGGTATCTACAATCTTTCTTACAGGTTTAATAAGAAGTTCTCCGAGATTAGAAACCCCACCAGAAAGGAGGATTATATCAGGATTGAATATATTTATAAAACTTACCATTGCAAATCCTAAAAGAGTACCTATCTCAGAGATAGCTTCTAATACTAACTTGTCTCCTTTTTCTGCTTCTATCTGGATCTCATCTGGAGAATTGAGATCCCTCCCTTTCTCCTTTAGCTTTTTTATAAGTGCAGGACCAGACGCATAAGCTTCTATACATCCGATTCCTCCACAATTACATCTTATTCCATCATACTTTATACTCATATGTCCTAACTCTGCCCCCAAACCCTTGGCTCCTCTAAATACCTTACCCTCATATACAATCCCAGAACCTATACCTGTTCCTATAGTGAGGCACAAAAGACACCTGGCTCCTTTTCCTCCTCCTGCCCACCATTCTCCCAAAGCAGCAACATTACCGTCATTATCTACATAGGTAGGCAGCTTGAACCTATCCTCTACCAATCTCTTAAGAGGAACACCAGACCAATCTCTCAAATTGGGAGTGGCAGTAACAACTACCCCTGTATCTGGGTCTACCTGTCCAGCGGTTCCAATCCCGATCCCCCTTACCTCAGGGTCAATAATCTCCTCAACTGCCTCATAGAGATGATATAGAATCCTCTCCCTCCCCTCTTTCCCTTCACTGGGGACCCTTACACTTTTTAATATATCACCCCTTTCATCAACAATAGCAGCTAATATCTTTGTTCCACCTATATCTATACCAATTGCTCTTGCCATTTTGTCTCCCTCTCTATAGAGTTATAGAACATCTCTATAGCTTCAAGAACAGGGATAGCATTTGGTCCATCTATCTTAGTTGGTTTACCTTCTAAAATCCCTTCGGAAAAATCCAACATCATCCTCCTAAAACATATCCTACCTAAAGACTTCGGTTCATAGAGAAGCACCTCAGGAATAATCCTATTATCTTTTATATTCCAGACATTAATATTATTTAATGCTATCCCCCCAACCACTATCGAGCCGGTCTCTCCAAAGATACTTATACTCGTTTCTATATTACTTGGATATATAGAAAAGCTTCCTTCAAACGTAGCCAAAGCCCCATTTTCAAACCTCATTATTGCAATAGCAGTATCCTCAATCTCAATTCTATGTGTGAATGTATCCTTAATAGCATGAATAGATTCGACCTTACCAAAGAAAGAAAGAAGAATATCAATGTAATGGATAGCCATATTAAAAACCATCCCACCATCGTATAATTTGGTGCCTCGCCATGAATTTTCAAAATATTCTTGGGGTCTATGCCAGAGCATATGAACACTTCCTAAAAAGAGCCTACCCAACGCGCCAGAGTCTACAGCCTTTTGAGTTATCTCTATTAGGGGGTTATATCTCATCTGTGCTACCATACCTAACTTTAAGCTCAATTTATCTGCAAGTAGACATAGGTCTTTGGCTTCTTTTGAGCTCAGAGCGAGTGGCTTTTCAACCAGGACATTCACAGAATGTTCTAGTGACTCTCGGGCTATCTCTGGATGTAAAATGTGGGGAGTAGATATGGCAACAAGGTCAAGTTTCTCCTTTTCGAGGAGTTCTCTATAGTCTGTATAGACCTTTTTTGCCTTGTAGGTATTGGCAAAATTCTCTGCTCTTTCCCTATTTCTATCACATACTGCTATCAAATCTAAATAGGGTATATTTAATGCTGCATCTCCATGCTTTGTAGCATTCTGTCCGCAGCCTATAATAGCAAATCTAAGTCTTCTCATAGAAGTTTCTTATCTCCTTTGCTACCTCTTCAACCTCTTCATCCTTTAGTTCTGGCCACATCGGTAACGCCAATACCTCATTACAAGCTTTTTCTGCTTCAGGAAAATCTCCTCGTGTATACCCAAATTCCTTATAAGCATCTTGAAGATGGAGCGGAAGGGGATAGTAGATCGCTGTACCTATACCTCTTTCAGATAGATACCCCTGAAGTTCGTTCCTTCTCTCTGCCCTTATCACATATTGATGAAAGGTATGGTTACGATTACCCTTAATAGTTGGAATTTTTATATACGGAATATCACCAAGGAATCTATTATAAAGACTTGCTATCTCCTGTCTTCTAGCTATCCATTTATCTAAATATCTCAGTTTCACCCTTAAGATTGCCGCCTGAATCTCATCTAATCTGCTATTATATCCTATTTCTCTATGATAGTATTTATTTATACTTCCATGAGCTCTTAAGATTCTCAGCCTTTCATTTAATCTCTCATTATTGGTGGTTACAATCCCCCCATCCCCGTACCCTCCTAGATTCTTAGTTGGGAAGAAACTAAAACAACCTGTATCTCCTAAACTGCCAGCCCTTCTCTCTCTATAAACTGCCCCTATAGATTGACAGGCATCTTCAATTATAAATATACCTTTCTCTTTAAACTTTAAAATCTCATCCATATCGCATATCTGACCAAAGAGATGCACCGGAATTATGGCTTTAGTTTTCTTAGTGATCCCTTGTTCTATCTTATCTGGGTCTATATTAAAAGTATCTGGCTCTATATCAACAAGAACAGGTCTAGCTCCAATTATAGAGATTACCTCAGTAGTGGCAAAGAAGGTAAATGGAGTGGTAATAACATCATCCCCTGGTTTTATATCTAAAGCCCTTAGAGAAAGAAGAAGTGCATCTGTTCCTGAGGCTACCCCTATTGCATATCTCGTTCCACAATATCTTGCAATCTCCTCCTCTAAAAGCCGAACATTCTCTCCAAGGATAAATTGTCCACTAGATAAAACATTATCTATCGCAGTATCTATCTCCTGTTTTATATTCTGATACTGTCTCTTTAAATCAAAGCCTGGTATCTTCATCCTTATTTAATTCCTCCTTAAGATTCTTCCAAAATTCTAAAAAGAAAGCCAAGAAAATCCCTAAAAAGAGAGATGCAACACCTGCTATTAAAATATTAAGAACAGTATTAGGTTTGCTACGTTTTTCTGGTGGTATTGCATAATCTAAAACCTGAATATTTAGAGACTCTCTAGCCTCATTTATTTTCGCCTGCTCATACTGTGCAGAAAGAGTAGTATAGATAGTTTCCTGAAGCTTTACATCCCTAGTAAGGCGGGAAAGCTTTAGTCCTAAATCAGGAAGCTTTTCTAATCTGGCATCATAATCTTTTATAATCCTATCCATAGCCTGAATCTTAGCCTCAGATGTTATTCTCTTTACGCTAAGATCAAAGAGGTCTGGAGTAGAAAGGGTTCCCAATGCATTAGAGAATCTCTCTATCTCATCTCTTATAATCCTTTTTATCTCCTCTATCTCTTCTTTTAGAGCAACTACCTTAGGATGCAACTCTCCATAGTCCTGCAAAAGGATAGCAAGATTAGATTCGTCCTCAATAAGTTTATCCCTCCAGTTTTTTATGTTAGGGTCCGAACTTATGGTAGTTATTGTAAGGGGGTCTCTACCTAGGAGTTTCGCCTGAGCTATAAGGTCCTTCTGTAGTACGCTGATCTGAGAATTTACCGCATCCAACTCTATCTGAGAGAGTTCTCTTTGAGACTGGATATTAGCCATATTATCTATGAGTGCCTTCGTTTCATCGTCTATACTAACAAGCTTATATCTCTCTTCAAAATCCTTAAGCCTACTTTCAGCCTCTTCTAAAAGTTTTTTGGTATCGGCTAATCTTCTTTCTATGAATACCCTCTCTCTCTGGGAGGAACTCACCATAAATCTAGAATTTATACTCTCCAGAGCATTTATATATGTATTGGCAATGTCTGCTGCTAACTTAGGATTATTTGCCTCAGCAGTAATCTCTATAGTATTATCCTTAGTATCGTTTATCTTTACCGCCTTCTGAAGTTTATCGACAGCCTGTTGTTTGGTCTCTGACTTATACACCTCATCTAACCTAAGCTTATTTACCACATACTCTGCAGCCGAACGACTCTTAAGGATAGCCAGATAGCTACCACTAGTACTTCCAGAGACACCTCCAATAAGACCTCCAATAGGAAGGCTCTGTAGTAGTTGAGTAGAGATACTCGTCCCTTGAGTCTGTGGCAACAGAATTACTGCCTTGGCAGAATAGACCTTTGGACTTATCTTGCTAAATATATATGAGCCTATAACTGCTACTATAAAAAAAGCAATGATAAGAGTCTTCCTCTTTAATATAACATTAATAAGGTCTACTAGACTTATCTCTTCTTCCATACTCACCACCCTAACAATGGTCCTAATGTACTCTTAAGTACCCCTATACTCATAAGTATTTGAGTAAGATCTTGCCATCCTTTAAAGAATACTTCAGGTATATACACGATATCCCCTTCTTTAAGCTCTATATCTAAATTCCCTTTTCCTTTAGAAACAATATCTTCATAATTTACAGGGATCACCTGAGATTTATCATCAGTTTGACGAATAATTACCATCTTCTTCAGGTCAGCCCTATCTTTAACTCCTCCTGCTAATGAGATGTATTCAGTAAGTCTTCTACCCTCTTTATACTCAAATGCTCCAGGAGAATTCACCTGCCCAAGGACATATACTAATCTCCTCAATTCTGGAATAACTATAGTATCTCCATCTTTTACAAGAGGATTCTGTAACTCATCACCTGTAATGGCTGATGAGATGTTAAATTTAATGTCTTCTTTCTTACCATTTACTATCCTCTCTATGTGTCCTAAAGATCTTTCTGACTTAACAGTAAGTCCTCCAGCCCTTATAATGATATCTCTAACTCTATCCCCTTCTCTTATCTCATAAAGACCTGGATCTCTTACTTCTCCTAATATCTTTACAGTCTTTTCTATAGGAGGAACAAATATTATATCACCATCTATGAGCCTTATACTGAGCTCTTGGGATGTATCCCCGAGGATCAAGATACGATATAAATCAATTGTGGCTATCTCTTTCCCTCCCCTTAAGACTTTTATGTTCCTAGTACTTGCTATAGGTAACACTCCACCTGCTCTTGCTATCAATTCTGAAACCCTTGAGCCCTCTCTTGCTTGACCAGAGATAGCTTCTCCTTGAGGGGTCCTTCCTTCCTCTTCTACCAAAGTAATTGAACCTGGATTTCTCACCTGCCCCAATACATAAACCCTATCTACCCTCTGTGGGATTCTAATAGTATCTCCAGACATAGGAGTAATCTGAGAAAGTTTCAGTGAATCTAGGTCGATAATCTCTCCAGAACTACGTTCTAGAATCCCTCCTACTAGACTAGCATTCGGCGTTAATCCCCCTGCCATCTCTATTATGTCTTTTAGTTTGTCTCCAGCTCTTATCTCATACTCACCCGGAGACCTTACCTGCCCTAGTACCTTTACGCTCTCTTTCATTATCGGTACGTATATTACATCCCCTGGCAGTAGTTTTATCTCCTCTTCTTCCTTCTCCCCTCTCACCAATACCTTGTAAAGGTCTAGTTCTTTTATTATCTGGTTGTCTCTTATTATCTGGATCCTGCGGGTACTCGCCTGTGGTAGTATACCCCCTGCTTTAGATATCAGTTCTGATACCTTTACCCCTTCCTGTACTTCGTTGGCCTCCAGTGGTGTCTCCTTCTGGCTTACTATCGTGAATGGACCAGGGGATCTTACCTGCCCCAGTACGTATATCTTGTCTACTCTTATCGGTATCGTTATCTGGTCCCCTGGGGATAGTTCTATGTCCTCTTGTGGGTCCTTTGCTATCAGGAGTTTGTACAGGTCTATGTCTTTTATCTCTTTCTTCGTGTCTTTTATCCTCTCTAGGCTCCCTACTAGACTAGCATTCGGCGTTAATCCCCCTGCCATCTCTATTATGTCTTTTAGTCTGTCTCCAGGTCTTATTTCGTATTCTCCAGGTGTCCTTACCTGCCCTAATACCTTTACGCTCTCTTTCATTATCGGTACGTATATTACATCCCCTGGCAGTAGTTTTATCTCCTCTTCTCCCTTCTCCCCTCTCACCAATACCTTGTAAAGGTCTAGTTCTTTTATTATCTGGTTGTCTCTTATTATCTGGATCCTGCGGGTACTCGCCTGTGGTAGTATACCCCCTGCTTTAGATATCAGTTCTGATACCTTTACCCCTTCCTGTACTTCGTTGGCCTCCAGTGGTGTCTCCTTCTGGCTTACTATCGTGAATGGACCAGGGGATCTTACCTGCCCCAGTACGTATATCTTGTCTACTCTTATCGGTATCGTTATCTGGTCCCCTGGGGATAGTTCTATGTCCTCTTGTGGGTCCTTTGCTATCAGGAGTTTGTACAGGTCTATGTCTTTTATCTCTTTCTTCGTGTCTTTTATCCTCTCTAGGCTCCCTACTAGACTAGCATTCGGCGTTAATCCCCCTGCCATCTCTATTATGTCTTTTAGTCTGTCTCCAGGTCTTATTTCGTATTCTCCAGGTGTCCTTACCTGCCCTAATACCTTTACGCTCTCTTTCATTATCGGTACGTATATTACATCCCCTGCTTCTAAATAGGGATTTTCAGTAGTATCTCCCTTCTTATAGAATCTATAAAGGTCTACGGTAAATATTGTCTTCTTATTGTTCTTTGTCCTGGTTATCTGAATATATCGATAAGAACCATTAGGTAAGATGCCTCCCGCCATATTAAGAGCCTCCTGCAATCGAGTTAAGGCTCTTATAGTAACCGTCCCTGGAGAAACTACCTGTCCAGTTACAAATACCTTAAATGTCCTAGGGGAAAGGAATATTAAAGAAAATTGAACATCTCTATAATATTTTGGGATTAACTTTTCTAATCTCTCTCTTAAACTCTTAATAGAGATATCAGCTACATATATTGAACCTATATTAGGAATTAGAATATATCCATCAGCCGAAATCACCAATTCATAACTTTCATTAATAACCTTCCCATTGATAGAAAGCATTAACCTGTCCCCTGGGCCAAGGATATAATCATCTGAGATAGGAATCTCTAATCCTTCTGTCTGAGGAATGTTGGATAGACCAAAAGGAGTAGAATTATTCTGGTTATTGACGATTCCCTGAGCATTTAATATCCCAGGAAGAGAAGAACATAGAAAGACTAAGACAATAATAAAGATATAAGCTTTACATTTCATTTTACATCCACCTCAATCTTTCAGCTAAAGCCTTCCACTGATAGGACGGTGATTCGCCCTTTAAAATACTTTGAAAATCCTTTAATATTCCAACAAACAAGTCTTTATCTTTACCAAGACGAGTTTCATAAATCTCAATCTTATCCTTCTCTCTCATTAGCCCTCTCATCAATAGCTCTATCTGTAACACATAAAATGCTATCTCCCTGCTAGCTTCCTCTACATCATCACCATAGAGACGAGCAAGATCTCGTGCCTCATCTTTAATCCAAGGTTCAACCTCAATCAACTCTTCCATTACATACCAATATATCTCCTTTATAGGAGAAGAAGGCACATCATACCATTCCCAAAGTAATCTTATTACAGAAAAGGTAAAACCCTCTCCACTTTCTTCTCCTATCTTCTCCAAAGAAAGTATCAACTCTTTACTATGAGGACATTTCTCCAGCTCTAAGCTCATTGAAATAGACTAACCAGAATATTTCCTTCTTATCTCGAATAGCTCTGCACGAAAATCAGCCTTTTTAAGAGGATTCACTAGATGCTCTATAAGTTTATTTATAAGCGGAGTCATATCATCTACGGTAAAATTGGTAGAATTTTTACCTATACTCCCTAAAGAAGACTGTAAAACTTCCTCTCCTTTAGCTCCAAGATATTTCTGGCATACCAATTTTAAATCATTCAACATCTGGGCAGGATCAACACTCTTAGATTCCCTTCTCCCAAATAAAGGCATAAAATTCCTCCTTTCTATATACCTCTATATATAAAGTATATAATGGCAATCACCACCAAGATCCATAACCACCAGTTTCTAGCAATACCTGCCTTACCATTTTCTCTATGATAAGTTCTTTTTAATTCCTCTACCGCCATATCTATCCTTCCTGTCACCCGATAGAGATGCGCTAAATTAGTCCTAGCACTGCTAAATTGTGGGTCTATTTCTAAAGCCTTCTTATACCAGTATAAAGCCTCTTCATATTTACCCTCTTCAGTAAAAAGATTCCCTATGTTACTGTAGGAAGGAGCAAAATTCGGATTTATCTCTATAGCTTTATAGAAACATTCTTTAGCACTATTTGTCTTACCATTATAGACAAAAGCTACCCCTAATTTGTTAATTGCATAATAGTCTTGAGGATGTTCATTAAGATAAATCTCTAAAATCTTTATAGCCTCATCTATATCGCCTCTATTAATCTTCTCCTCAGCTATCTTTACCTCAGGAGATACATCCATCTCTATATTTAACAATCCCCCTCCATCTCCAATGGCTCTAACCTTAGAAATCTACGTTTTCCCACCTGCAGTATAATCCCTGGAGTTATAACTATATGGAGGTCAGGGTCTTCCACTACAGAACCATCCACCTTTACACCTCTTTGTCTTATAATCCTCCTCGCCTCACTCTTAGAAGAAACAAGACCCACTGCCACCAATATATCCACTAATGAAGCTGAATTTTTAAAATAATCCTTAGGAAGTCTTGAGATAGGGATCTCGCTTGGAATTTCTCTCTGAGCGAATACCCTATTGAATTCCTCCTTACATTCTAAAGCCTGTTCCCTATTATAAAAGGTAGAGACAATTGCCACTGCCAGTTCCTCCTTAATCAGCTTAGGATTAAGACCCGAGCGCATCTCTCTCTCCCACCCTCTGATGGTAGAGATAGGAAAATCAGTAAGAAGCTCCAGATACTTAATTATTAAGGAATCAGGAATGGACATAAGCTTACCGTACATCTCTTTGGGAGGGTCTTCTAGCGCAACATAGTTTCCATAACTCTTACTCATCTTCATTACTCCGTCTGTACCCTCTAGAAGAGGCCAGGTAAAAACTATCTGAGGCCTCTGTCCATACACAGGCTGAATCTCCCTACCTACAAGAAGATTAAATGTCTGGTCTGTCCCGCCTGTCTCTATATCAGCACAGATAGCTACCGAATCATAAGCTTGAAATAATGGATATAAAAATTCATGTATACTTATAGGCCTATTTTCAGTAAATCTCTTTTCAAAATCATCCCTTTCAAGCATTCTAGCCACTGTGTAATGACTAGAAAGCTTTATAATCTCTATAGATGTAAGTCTACCTAACCATTCACTATTGAATCTTACTTCTGTCTTTTCTCTATCTAGAACCTTAAATACCTGTTTAGCATAGGTCTCTGCATTAGCTCTTACCTCTTCTTCTGAAAGAGGTTTTCTTGTTTCTGACCTACCTGAGGGATCTCCAATTCTAGCAGTAAAATCTCCTATAACGAAAACTATCGTATGACCTAAATCCTGAAATTCCTTTAATTTCCTCAAACCTACATAATGCCCCAGATGTAAATCTGGAGCCGTAGGGTCTACCCCAAGCTTCACCCTTAAAGGCTTTCCTAATCTATAAGACTCCTCTATCCTTTCCTTAAGCTCCTCAATAGAGATGATCTGCGCAGTATTTCTTACTAATGTGTCAATATCACCTTTATACATTTAACTCCTTCAAGACTCCTGTCACCATATATACTACTCTTTCTCCAACATTTGTAGCGTGGTCTGCTACCCTTTCTAGATATCTACCAACAAGGATAAGGTATATTGCCCTTGTAACTGTCTTAGGGTCTTCCATCATATAGGTTAAAAGTTCTCTAAACACCTGGTTATATAGGGCATCAACAAGATCATCCCTCTCGCACATCTTCTTCGCTAGCTCTATATCTTCATCTACAAAAGACTTTAGGGCATCATCAAGCATAGAAAGCGATATCTCACACATCCTAGGGATATCTATAAATGGTTTTAATGGTGGCTGATCAACAAGAATCTTAGCTATTTTTGCTATATCTACTGCATGATCGGCTATCCTCTCTAAGTCTGTAATAGTTTTAAGTATAGTACCTATAACCCTTAAGTCTCTAGCCATTGGTTGTTGTCTAGCTATAAGTTCCATACACTTCATCTCTATATCTAGGTCCATCTTATCTACGACATCATCTCCTGCAATAATATCATCAGCAAGCTTTGCATCCCTATCTATAAGCGCCTTAACAGAATTGCTTATAGCTTCCCTAGCCAATGTGCCCATTCTTAACAGGTCTATCCTCAACTTTTTTAACTCTTCATCAAAGCCATATCTAGGAGATATCATAATTGCCTCCACTAGCCAAATCTTCCCGTTATATAACCCTCTGTTCTAGAATCTTTAGGCAACGTAAATATCTGGGAAGTCTCTCCATACTCTATAAGCATACCAGTCCTGCCCTCATCTGTCAAGAAAAACGCAGTAAAGTCAGAGACCCTAGCTGCTTGCTGCATATTATGAGTTACAATTACAATGGTGTATTCTTCTTTTAATTCTCTCATCAACTCTTCTATCCTAAGAGTAGCAATAGGGTCAAGAGCAGAAGCAGGCTCATCCATAAGAATTATCTCAGGCTGAACAGCAAGTGCCCTTGCTATACATAATCTTTGCTGTTGTCCCCCGGAAAGGTCTAATGCTGAAGAGTTCAGTTTATTCTTTACTTCATCCCAGAGGGCAGCTCTTCTTAGGCTAAGCTCTACAGTTTCCTCTATCTTTTCCTTATTTTTTATCCCTTGAATACGGAGGCCAAATGCTACATTTTCAAATATCGACTTAGGAAATGGATTAGGCCTCTGAAAAACCATTCCAATCTTTCTTCTTAAGGATACTATGTCTACTTTTGGGTCATATATATTCTCTCCATCTATAATAACCTGACCTTCAGTTCTTACATTGGGAAGAAGCTCATTCATTCTATTCAATGCCCTTAAAAAGGTTGACTTCCCACACCCTGACGGTCCTATAATGGCAGTAATACTTTTCTCAAGAATGTCTATAGATATATTTTTTAATGCCAAAAAGTTTCCATAGTATATATTTAGGTCTCTTACAGATATCTTTACCCTTGAATCCTTTTCCTCCATCACCTTATACTCCTTCGTCTTATCTTGGACCTTATAAATATAGCCACTAGGTTAAGTAGAAAGGTAAGCATAAGAAGGACCAGTGTACTTCCATATTGAATAGGCCTAGTGGCATCAACATCAAAGGACTGGGTAGTCATAATATATATATGATAACCCAGGTCCATAAACTGGTCATAAATAGAAGAGGGAAGATAGGGAAGATAATAGGCAACCCCCGTGAATAAAAGAGGAGCCACTTCTCCCGCTGCCCTACCTACACTAAGGATAGCTCCAGTAAGTATGCCTGGAAGAGATTGAGGTAACACCACTGTCCATATCACCTGCCATTTAGTAGCTCCTAGAGCAAAAGCAGCCTCTCTATAAGAATTTGGCACAGACTTCAGTGCCTCCTCAGTAGATGTTACTACTACAGGAAGTGTTAGGATACCAACGGTCAAGGCAGCAGAAAGTAATCCTGCCCCTAATTTTAGAAAGAGGACAAAGAATCCCATTCCAAATAATCCAAAAACGATAGAAGGAACACCTGAAAGATTATTAATAGCTATCCTTATCCATCTTGAGAATCTTGAACCCTTTCCATACTCATTAAGATATACAGCGGTAAAGATTCCAGTAGGGACGACAAACACCAACATTAATAAAACTCTGACAATAGTCCCATAGATAGCAGGAAATATTCCGCCCTTTGTCATCCCTTCTTTTGGTGGTTGAGTTAAAAATTCCCAATTTATAACCCCTATTCCATTTTTTACTATATCAAACAGGATAAAGCTAAGTAAACCTATAATAATAACAACCGATAAACCAGTAAGAGCTATATAGATTCTTTCTCTAAACTTCACCTACCACCTCTCAATCTAGCCTGGGTTCTCTCAATAAGGATACTAGCAATATAGTTTACTATAAATGTAACAGAAAAGAGAAGAAGTCCTAAAAAGAATAAAGTAGCGTAATGGGCACTTCCAAAAGCCACCTCTCCCATCTCAGCAGCTATAGTAGCGGGGATGGTTCTTACTGAATCCAAAAGACTTAAGGTAATCTGAGCTGCATTTCCAGAAACCATAAGGACGATCATAGTTTCTCCCATAGCCCTTGCAAGTCCCAACATTACACCTGCAAAGATCCCTCCAGAGGCAGCAGGCAATACAACCCTCACTGCTGTCTGCCATTTCGTAGCCCCTAGGGCAAGACTAGCCTCTCTCAATTCTCTCGGCACAGCATTTAAAGCATCCTCGCATATAGTATATGTAATAGGTATTACAGCGAAAGCAAGGGCAAAACCAGCGGTAACAGCATTTAATCTGGAAACTGAATGAAATACTGTCTGTACCCAGGAAGCTATGTTCATAAGAGCAAAAAAACCAAGGACCACTGAAGGGATAGCCGAGAAAAGTTCAATGATTGGCTTTATAAACTCTCTTGCCCCTCTAGAGAGAAATTCTGCAGTAAAAAGAGCAGCACCTAAGGAAAGAGGTAAGGCAACTATCAATGCCACCAGAGTCACCTTGAAGGTTCCTACTATAAGAGGAAGAAAGGAGTATTTTGGATGTTCTCCAACTGGCTGCCAATCCCTAGTAAAAAAGAACAATCTTAGATTGGCTTCCTTTTTTATCTCTGGATTAAAAAGCACAGGTAAAGATTCTTTTGCTACAAAGACAAAAATAAGAATTACACTCAAGATAGCAATACTAGCTATTATTGTTATTAAGAGATAAATCGCCTTTTCCTTTATCTCCATGATAGTAATATTCTATATTATTAGGAAATATTATAGCAATAGAGTTAATGTCTATTTCTTTAAGAAATTGTTAAGAAGCCTTCCCTTTTTGAAATAAAAAGATAAATATAATCGTCTAAATGTAGGTAGTAAAAAATTGGAAAGTAGAAAAGAGAAAGGAGGTGAACTTAAATGAAAAGATATGGAGCAATACTAATTAGCTTAGCGATACTTGTAGGCATAACACAGGTAGCCTTTTCTTCTCCACTATGGGTTATCCCTTCTTCTAATCCTACCCCATGGCCTTTGTATGTCAGTCCTGTCACTTACTTTTCTCAGGGTATAGATATCACAAGGTTTGGAACTTTAAATCTCACCCCTGCACAGATAGAAAAAATCAAAGTCCTACAGAACGAGTATACTAGCAAGATTCAATCTCTATACAGAGAGATTCAGGACCTTGTATCCCGTACTAATATCTCTCTATCTAATAAGACATCTGATATCAGTGGATTGAATGGTGAACTTCTTACCTACTACACCGATTATGCCCAACAACTAGCTAAAATCCTTTCTCCTCAACAATTGCTAAACCTTTCTAAAAGAGAATATTGGCCAGGCTACTAACCTCGGTCTGGGTGTGCGTAGAGCTTACGCACACCCAGGTGTTATGATAAAATATACAAGATTATTATATCATCCAAAGAGGAGGAAGGTATGAAATTAGCAAATTGTCAGATAGAAGGGAAAACCTTTATAGGTCTTAAAACAAATGGAAGATTTATTGATCTTTCAAAAGGTATAAAACTCTATTCTACAGTAAAAGAGAAGGATGAAAGGTCCTTATGTAAGATAGAAGACCTACTAATATTAGAAGATGTTTCTAGATATCTAGAGAAGGTAATAGAGTTCATCAAGACACATAAATTAGAGGATTATCTCTGTGTAGATTCTCCAAAGATACTTCCACCCATTATAAAACCATCAAAGATAATAGCATTAGGAAGGAATTACATAGAACATGCGAAAGAAACTGGATATGAAGCCCCAAAAGAACCTATATTCTTTTCTAAATCGGTCTCTTCGATAATAGCCCCAGAAGAGGATATAATCTATCCCAAATGGCTCACGAGGGTAGACCCTGAGGCAGAGCTAGGTGTAATAATAGGGAAAAAGGCAAAACAGATTCCAAAAGAGAAAGCAATAGAATACATCTTTGGTTATACTATAGTTAATGATGTAACTGCTAGAGATATGCAGACACAAGACTTCAAAACAGCAAGCCCCTGGTTTCGTTCTAAAAGCTTCGACACATTCTGTCCAGTAGGACCTTTCCTCGTTCTAAAAGAACATCTCCAAGACCCCCATAATCTGGAGATTGAACTCAGGGTCAATGGAGGGATCCGTCAAAAAGATAATACTAAAAATCTCATATTTAAAGTTCCAGAGATAATATCCTTTATCTCCAAACATCTAACACTAGAGCCAGGAGATATAATAGCCACAGGCACACCATCAGGAATAGCTCCTATCTACCCTGGAGATATAATAGAAGTTTCGATAGAAAATATAGGAACCTTAAAAAACAAAGTAGTAAAAGAAGGATAACCGATCTAGCTTCTGCCTATAGGTGCTTGCATTTTTTACCAAAAAACTGTATAGTTATAAATTGTGTAAGGATATTTATATCCGAATAAAAAAATCTATAAAAAGAAAGGGGTTGGGAACTTGAGATGAAAACTCTCGGGCTCCATATATTAGTGGAAATTTCTGGATGCCAAGCTAATTTTTTAGACAATGTAGATAAGATAAGAGAACTTATGATAAAGGCAGCGATAGCTGCAAATGCTCATGTAAAAGAAGCTATATTCCATAAGTTTACTCCTGTTGGCGTAAGTGGTGTAGTAGTAATAGCCGAATCACATATCTCTATCCATACCTGGCCAGAATATGGTTATGCAGCAGTAGATATATATACCTGTGGAGAAAATACAGACCCTTGGAAGGCATGTGAAATAATCGCCGAAGGACTAAAGGCTAAATCAGTCTACTTCACCGAGGTAGAAAGAGGTATCCCCTCAGAAGGAAACCGATTTGTTCATACCTTACGCCCTATTGAGGAGGTGACTAGATATGCCTAAACCACATAACTGGCAGTGGTTTTTAGAATCTATAGTTCCAAACGAATTCCACGTTCACGGAATAAAACGTAGTCTAGTAGTAAGGGAAACAGAATATCAATTGGCAGAGATATTGGAGAGTTATCAGTTTGGAAGGATGCTTGTCTTAGACGGAGAGAGTCAATCCTCAGAGAAAGATGAGTACATATACCATGAGGCATTGGTTCATCCAGCTATGCTCTTATCGGATAACCCTAAAAAGGTCTTACTCTTTGGTGGAGGTGAAGGGGCTACCCTTAGAGAGGTCCTGAAATATCCTATAGAAAAGGCAGTTATGGTAGATATAGATGAAGAGGTAATAGAGTTATGTAAAGAGTTCCTACCCGAGATGGCTAAAGGCTCATTCTCAGACCCTAGGGCTGAAATTGTCTTAGGTGATGCAAGGGAATATATAGAAAGGTCAGAAGAGAAATTCGATGTGATAATAAGTGACCTTACAGAACCTCTAGAAGAAGGTCCAGCATCAAAGTTATTTACAAGGGAGTTTTTTACTACGATAAAAGAACACCTCACAGAGGAAGGAATATTTGTTACCCAGGCGTTAAGTGTTTCTATTATAAACAATAACGTCCATACTGCTATACATAATACTTTAAAACAGGTATTTCCCATAGTAAGGTCTTATCATACTTATATACCACTATATGATGCTGATTGGGGTTTTGTAATGGGAACATTAAAGAAGGATCCTGTTATAATAGAAGAGGAAAAGATAAACGAAAAGTTAAAATTGCTAGGGTTAGAAGGTTTAAAATACTATGATGGAGAGACTCACAGATTGATGTTTAGCCTTCCAAAAGACCTTAGAGATGCTATCAACAAAGAGACATTAATAATAGAAGATAATAAACCCCTGTTAGTAGCGAGGAGAGAGAGGATCTTTGGGATTTAATGGAGTAAAACTGATTATCCTCGATTTAGATGGGGTAGTAATAAGAGGTAAGCGCATTCTTTCAGGGGCAAGAGAGGGAATAGAATCCTTAATAGAAGATGGTTATAAGATTGTTTATCTTACTAATAATTCTACCAGGGCAAGATACAGGATAGTAGAGTTACTTAAAGATTATGGAATCTATCCCTCTGAATCAGACATATTTACCTCAAGTTATCTTACTGCCCTTTATCTTTCCGAGGAAGCCAGGAAGGATGCAAGAATATTTGTAGTAGGAGAAGAAGGAATAATTTTTGAACTTCAGAGTATGGGATTCAAGAACATATTCTGGGCAAACTATGAACCTCCGATAGACTATGTTATAGTAGGAATGGACAGAAACTTTACATTTCAGAAGCTTATTAATGCCCAGCAGGCTATTATAAATGGAGCAAGATTTATAGCAACAAATACGGATCCAAACTTCCCAATAGAAGATGGAATAATCCCAGGTGGGGGAAGCATAGTAAGGGCAGTAGAGGTTGCTTCTGGAGTAAAGCCAATAGTGATAGGTAAACCAGAGATTTTGGGTTTAAAATTGATATTAGAAGAGTTAGGTAGACTTGAACCTAAAGATGTACTTCTTATAGGAGATAGAGTAGAAACAGATATAATAGCTGGGAAAAGCCTAGGATGTAAAACAGGTCTAGTTTTAAGTGGAATAACCTCTAAGGAGGATTTAGAAGGTCTCCCCGAAGGGCTTAGACCTGACTTCTGGGGAGAAAATTTATTAACTCTTATAAGAGGAGGGAAAAGTGAAGATTATATATAATGGGCATGCCTGTTTCTCTATTGAAACCTCTACAGGTGTAATAGTAACTGACCCTTTTGGGGAAGAAATACCTTATCCAATAGGGAGATTAAAAGGTGATATAATCACTGTCTCTCATGAACATTTTGACCATAATGCTGTAAAAAGAGTAGAGGGTAACCCTACCATTTTAAAGAATCCAGGAGAGTACGACTTTTCTAGGATAAAGATAAATGGGATTTCTGCCTTCCACGACAAGAACAAAGGTAAAGATAGGGGCAAGATAACCATCTTCGTTGTAGAAGCGGATGGCATAAGATTATGTCACCTAGGAGATTTAGGGGATGTGCTAAACGAGGAACAGATAAAGGGCGTTGGGAATATAGATATCCTTTTTGTACCTACCGGAGGTTTCTTCACCATAGAACCTGAAGAGGCTCAAAGGGTGGTAAAACAGATAGGTCCAAGGATAGCTATACCAATGCACTACAGGACAAACTATGTCAAGGATTGGAATATAAAACCTGTAGATGCATTTCTAAAGGATATACCTTTCCCTGTAAAACAGTTAGAGACAAATTCAATAGAAATAACTAAAGAATCCTTACCAAAAACTACTGAAGTCTATATATTAAAGATATAAGTCTATGAAACTCATCTTCGTCACTGGTGGAGTAGTCTCTTCCTTAGGGAAAGGAATATCTGCGGCATCAATAGGCAGATTATTAAAAGCTAGAGGATTCAATGTTACTATCCAGAAACTTGACCCATATCTAAATGTAGACCCTGGGACTATGAATCCTTACCAGCATGGAGAAGTCTTTGTAACTGAGGACGGAGCAGAAACAGACTTAGACCTAGGACATTATGAAAGATTTATAGATATAAATATGAGGAGGGAAAATAACGTTACTGCCGGAACAGTCTACTGGTCGGTTCTTGACAAGGAAAGAAAGGGGGAATTTCTTGGGGGAACAGTACAAGTTATTCCTCATATAACAAATGAGATAAAAGAACGCATTCTGGCATTGGGTAAAGAGGGATACGACATAGTTATAGTAGAGGTTGGTGGCACTGTTGGAGATATAGAAAGCCTTCCTTTCCTTGAGGCTATAAGACAGCTAAAAAAGGATATCGGGAAAGAAAATGTAATGTATATCCATGTAACTCTTGTCCCCTACCTTAAGAGTTCTGGAGAGCTCAAAACAAAGCCTACCCAGCATAGCGTAAAGGAGTTGAGGAGTATTGGTATCCAACCTGATATGATAATCTGTAGAACGGATAGAGAACTGTCTCAGGATGTCAAGGATAAGATTGCCCTCTTTTGTGATGTAGACTCAAAGGCAGTGATAGATGCCCCTGATATGTCTTGTATATATGAGGTTCCACTTCATTTTGAACGTCTAACGGTAGGTAAGATAATAACAGAGACCCTAGAACTAGAGAGTAGAAATCCAGACCTGGAGGACTGGGAAGAATTAGTAATAAAAGCAAAGAGTCCTCAGAAGACTGTAACAATCGGCTTCGTTGGGAAATATATTGGACTTAAGGATGCATATCTAAGTGTAGTATCTGCTTTAGAGCATAGTGCCATATGGGAAAGAGCAAAGGTAGAGATAAAATGGATAGATGCAGAAACTATAGAAAAGGAAGGGACAGATATACTTAAAGGGGTTGACGGGATACTTGTACCTGGAGGTTTCGGATCAAGAGGAGTAGAAGGAAAAATTCAAGCTGTTCGTTATGCAAGAGAGAATAATATACCATTTTTAGGGTTATGTCTAGGACTTCAATGTGCGGTAATAGAATTTGCCAGGGATGTATGTGGTTTAATAGGAGCAAACAGTACAGAATTTGACCCTAAAACTCCATATCCAGTGATTGATATCCTTCCTGAGCAAAGAGATATAGAAAATATGGGTGGAACAATGAGATTAGGAGGGTATCCTTGTAGAGTTAAAGAGGGTTCTGTTGCATTTGCTCTTTACAATAAACCCTATGTAATAGAAAGACATAGACATAGATATGAGGTAAACAACAAGTATAGAGGTCTTCTAGAAGAGAATGGACTTGTAATAAGTGGAATATATGAAAAGCGAGATCTGGTAGAAATAATAGAGTTAAAGGACCATCCGTTCTTCATTGCTACCCAATTTCATCCGGAATTCTCATCTAGGCCTAATAAACCACATCCTCTCTTTTCGGGTTTTATAAAGACAGCTCTAAAATGAAAGAATGGCATCGAGAGTTCCTGTGGACCTTAGGAATAATCTTCCTCATTTGGATAATATATAGGATACGCAGTATATTATTTCTATTCCTGATTACAGGAGTCTTGGCTTATATTTTTGACCCTTTTGTTTCTAAATTGGCATCTAAGCTAAAATTGAGGAAGGGACTAGCAATAGGTATCCTATATATCTTAATAATCACTCCTGTAGTGGTATTCCTTGTCATTGGTCTTCCTATACTTGCAAACCAGCTGATGTCTCTAGTAAAGAATATTCCAGAATATTATAAATTTATCTCAGATATAATAGGGAATTGGCAGACTTCGTTACAAACAAACCCTGAGTTACAGAATGCGGTTAAGACATTTTTCTCTTCCCTTAAACCGCGTATAGAGACAATTATCTCTGAAATCGCAAACCATACGTTCAACTTTATTATCACATTAACCACCTCTATATTTACTATAATACTGGCTATAGCTTTAAATTTTTATTTTCTCATAGACCTGGATAATATAAAAAGGTGGTTTACAAATCTACTGCCACACCATATAAGAAATCAGACGTTAAATGTATTAGAGGAGATAAACATAAGTTTCCGTTCCTTCCTAAAGGCTCAGGCAATCCTGTGTCTGTATGTTGGGATAGCCGATGGTATAGGAGCCTATATATTCGGTATAGATTATGCCTTTACCCTTGGAGTAATCGCTGCCTTTACTGAGCTTATTCCATACTTGGGGCCATTTCTAGGAGGAATTCCTGCGGTAGTTATAGCTCTTATAATCTCTCCCTGGAAAGCGCTCGAAATAGCTATATGGTATACTGTAGTACAGGAAATAGAAGCACATATAGTTGTCCCTAAGGTAATGGAAAAGGAGATGGGATTACATCCTCTTATAGTGTTATTTTCAATCCTAGCCTTTGGGAAGCTATTTGGGTTTTGGGGAGTACTGTTTGCTGTTCCTTTAGCAGCTATAATAAAAATTATTATAAAGGTATATTTTCCACATATATGGGAAAGAGGAGGACAATAGATGGAAAAAGGCGAATTAAGAATAGGATGGGCAGAGAAACAGATGCCCGTTCTTCTCTCACTTAGAGAAGATTTTAATAGAGAGAAACCCTTTGCGGGAATAAGGATTGCTATGTGTCTCCATGTTACTACAGAGACAGCGGTATTAGCCAGAACCCTCAGGATGGGTGGAGCAGAGATCAGCCTATGTGGGTCTAATCCTCTAAGTACTCAGGATGATGTAGTAGATGTATTAAATAGAGAACATACCGCGAATGTCTTTGCAAAAAGAGGGATCTCACAGGAGGAGTACTATAAAGATATAGAGGAAGCCCTCTCTATAAAGCCGCACATCATAATGGACGATGGGGGTGACTTGACTGCTACTCTCCACAAAAGGTGGGAGGAATTTGGTGAGTATGTAATAGGGGGAACCGAAGAGACCACCACAGGGGTAAACAGGCTTATAAGTATGGAGAGGAAGAAAAAACTAAAGGTTCCAGTAATAGCAGTAAATAATGCTATGACAAAACATTTCTTTGATAATCGTTATGGTACTGGACAGAGTACAATCGACGGAATATTAAGGGCTACAAATATCCTATTAGCAGGCAAGACATTTGTAGTGTGTGGATATGGACAATGTGGTAGGGGATTAGCCACCCGAGCAAGAGGTATGGGGGCGAAGGTAATAATAGTTGAAGTAGATGCTATAAAGGCATTAGAGGCAGCTATGGATGGGTATGATGTTATGTCAATAAGAGAAGCAGCAAAAAAAGGAGACATATTCATTACAGTCACAGGGAATACTAGTGTAATAAGGAAGGACCATTTCCTCTTAATGAAAGATGGTGTTATCCTTGGAAATTCTGGCCATTTTAATGTAGAGATAGATATAAATGGTCTGGAAGAAATATCAATATCAAGAAAGATGATAAGGGAAAATCTGGAGGAGTTTACTTTAAAGGATGGGAAAAAGCTCTATCTCTTGGCAGAGGGAAGACTTTTAAACCTAGCATGCGCAGAAGGGCACCCTGCAAGTGTAATGGATATGAGCTTTGCAAATCAAGCCTTATCAGTAGATTTTCTAGTAAAGAATGCCGGTCAACTCTCCCCTAAGGTTATGGACGTACCTTTAGAGATAGATAAAGAAGTGGCAAGAAGAAAGCTTGAATCAATGGGGATATCTATAGATGAGATGACCGAAGAACAGAAAAGATATATGGAAAATTGGGAATCGGGAACATAATTAATCAGGTATTGTCTTTAAAAGAAGATATGTACCTATAAGCCTGATGATAGTTCCAATAAAGAATACAGGAGTGGTTCCTATGGCCCTGGAAAGCTGCGTTCCTAAGATAGGACCAATAGTAAGACTGATGCTTGTAATGATTCCATTTACTGCTAGATATTCTGCCTTTTTCTCCTGAGAGAGAAAGAGGAGAAGCGCCATATATATAAATACACTAAATCCTGCACTAAAAAAGCCACCTACAGCAGAAAAGGGGACTATCTGAGAAGAACCTCTTAAAAGACTAAATATAAGAGGATAAAAGGATATTCCCATATTACACCAAAAAAGAGACCTCTTTATTCCAAGTTTTTTCCCTTTTCTTCCCCAGTAGGGATAGGAAATAGCAGTAGCCAAGCCTCCAGAGGTATTTGTAAGTCCAACCTCAAAGTTTGAAAAATGAAGTTCTCTTACCATTCTTATAGAGAACAAAGGCATAGGAACATATAAACCCAGATAATATATAAATGTGGCAATTTGATACATCATAAACATACGGTCCTTCTTAAAGAGGATATAGATATCTCTAAACTGGGTCCATATAGAGGACAATTCTACAGGTTCCCTCCCTTCGGAAGGAGTGGACCTCCCTGTAGGCTTTAACAATGTCATAAGGTACAGGCTTATCATACTCGATAGGAATCCTATAAACATAACAAGCTGGAAATTTCTAGGAAATATTATTCTATCTAGGAGGTAACCTACTACTATAGTAGAAAAGGTCTGTATAAACATAACAAGCATATTTCTATTTGAAACTACAGTAGCTCTAAGAGAGGAAGGAACTAATTCTATAAACATCACATTAAAGGCAATATTTGCTACTGATGCAGGTATAGCAAGAAGGGTAACAATAATTAGTATAAAGAAAGAAGGATTAGGGAAATATGGTATAAAGGCAAGGGGTAGATATAAGATTCTTGTAAAGAGAAAACTCCATTTATTAATCTCTATCTTATTAAGCCAGCTATTTACAATCTTGGAAGCAGGATACATTAATAGGACATTTATCAGGGCCGGTATAGAAGAGAGAAGTCCTATAAGATTATTAGAAGCTCCTAACCTTATAGCAAATACCCCAAGGTATACCCCTATCGTCCCATTCAGTACACCAATAAAAGCTACTTCTGCATAGAGAAGGGCTATATCTCTAAGAAGGACAGATTCCCTCCATCTATCTTTTAATCTTTGTATTCTATCGTCCACTGTCCTATTATAGGGAAAATATTTGACTCAAGTCAATGGGACGATTTATATGTTTTTCATATACAGTCTACAAAGGCCTTTAAGTGTAAGATAGGGGTCAACGGTATTAATCATCCTGCAATATCTAGCTATCCTTTCCCCCCATCCTCCAGTAGCTATAACAAATGGCTCAATATTCATTTCCTCTAATTCTAAAGAGATAAGTCTATCTACTAAACCAGAAAACCCATATATAATACCAGATTGCATAGCAGTTACAGTATTCCTGCCGAGAACACTCTCTGGCGGAGTAAATAGGTCCACTTGAGAAAGCCGAGCAGCCTTCTCCCAGAGGGCTGAACTAGCTGTCCATATTCCAGGAGCTATAGCCACCCCCAACATCTTTCTCTCCTTTACTCCTAAGACAGTAATAGCCGTACCAAAATCTACTACTATACCGGATGTTCTATAGTCCTCTACAAGAGCAACAGCATTACATATAAGGTCTGATCCTACCTCTTTAGGATTTTCAACGTCTATAATGATACCAGTCTTTATCCCAGGGGCAACTATAAATGGCTTTGACCCGAATAGATACCTTACTGCCCTTTCTATTTCTAATGTTACCGGCGGAACGACTGAAGCTATAGCCACCCCTTTGACCTCCTCAATACTTAGCTGGTTATTATCTAACAGCCAGGAGAGATTTAATGCGTATTCATAACTTGTAGAAGAGATATTTGTTGAGAATTCGAAGTGTCTTATCAATTTGTATCCTTGGAAGAATGCTATATCTATATTCGAATTACCTACATCAATTGCAATTATCATACCCTAATCCTTCTCTCTATAGCAATCACTATAGGCGTACAGATTACTACTGCCAGGAGAGCCTCCGGTATACCTTGGATAATAGCTACAGACCAAGCCACAGAAGGAGGAAATACCCTGAAAACTACAGCTAAACCTAGGGTTCCAATAGTATTAGTAAGACTTCCCAAGAAAGAAGCTATAGCCAGAGAAACTATCCTAGGGTCTGAGCTTTTTATCCAGAAGATTATGATTAAAACCAAAAGTAAAAAGAGAAGAATAAACCAAAAACCGACCCCCAACCTAGCATAACTTAATCTTAGAGTAATACCCAAAAGTACGAGTGATACAAAAAGAGAAAACCATCTAACAGAACTCTTCTCCTTTCCCTCAAGGAGTCTAAGGAGAGCATAGTAAACTATAGGAGAAACTACTCCTATAAAAGGTCTAGCCGGGAAAAGAACCCAAGGAGGAGCTATACTCAAAAAATAGTAGAGGGCAGAAAGCCCAAATAAAGTACCAGCAATAGCACCAAACTTCGGGCCAAGAATAAGCCCTGCTATTATCACTGGTATGTGCATAATAGTAGCTGCACCAGCCGGAGTAGGTAAAGGTATATAACCAAGATAGGTAAACCCTAAAAGAAGAATGATACCTCCAAATAACCCACCTAAAGCAATCTCTTTATTAGATATATGCATTTAAAAACACCTCCGTTCCAGTCCGATAAGGTACCGGACGAAATCTTTATAGTTAATAAAAATGGTCTTGCCTTATCTCTCAGTGCAAGCCTCTTATTTATTATACCACTAAACTGTAAAATGGACTAAGTGCATCGGCAGTTCCAAAAAGATATATCTTATCATTGAATTCAATAGTCTCATCTGGATCAGGTACGATTATTATATCCTCCCCTCTCTTTATTCCTAGAACCAGTATTCCCCTATGGGAAAGGGTAAGATCCTTTATCTTTCTTCCAACTATCTCAGAAGTTGGAGAGACCTCTATAAGCCTGGCCTCTGGTATAGCATCTATAAGGTCAATTATTCCTGGAGTGACTATCCTCTGAGCTATCCTTCTCCCCATCTCTTTCTCTGGGGTCACAACTAGGTCAGCTCCAATAAGCCTCAATATCTCAGTATGCTGATCATTTAGTCCTCTAGAGATTACATATCTTACACCTAAATCTTTTGCTATTAACGTAGCTAAGATATTTGCCTCTATATCTGAGAGGCAAATGATTGCAACATCTACATTAGAAATACCTGCATCTTGCATATCCTTCTCATTTGTTACATCTACCACCATCGAATAGGTAGATATATCTTTTACCCTTTCAATATTCTTTTCTTCTGGGTCAATAGCTAGAACCTCATAACCTAACCCTACTAAAGTTTCTACTACAGACGTCCCAAATCTTCCTATTCCTATTACAGCATACTGTGTTGGAATATGCGAATCTCGCTGCCAAGGGAATTTCATCCTATGCTCACCTCTCCATAAGGTAACTCTATATGAGACCTTCTTCTAAAAGGATAAAAAAGCGCAAATCCAAATACTACCGTCCCAACCCTGCCTAAAAACATATTTAGGATTATTATTATCCTCCCCATCACAGATAAAGATGGGGTTATACCGGTAGAAAGACCTACTGTTCCAAACCCAGAGACTATCTCAAAGAGTATATTAAGGGGTGGGGCATTTTCAGTTAAAAGCATTACAAGCCAGCTTAAGGTTATCAAGCTTAGGGATAAGAATAAAACAGCCCATGCCTTTCTTACTGCATCCCAATATAAACTTCGCCTAAATATCTCTACATTATCATAACCAAATATAGTCGCTCTTACAGCTGCAAGTAGTACTACAAATGTAACTGTCTTTATACCCCCACCAGTTCCACCTGGAGATGCACCAATAAACATAAGAAGTATAGTAAAGAGCAATGTAGATGGACGCATTCTTCCTATTGGAATAGTATTAAATCCTGCCGTCCTTGGAGTTACACTCTGGAAGTAAGCCCCTAAGAGTTTTCCTCTTAAGGAAAGGGATTTCAGGGTTCCGGGATTATTCCACTCAAAAACACCTATTACCAATGTCCCTACTAGAATCAAGATGAGGGTAGTCAGTATAACCACTCTAGAATGGAGAGATAATTTACTCCACTTTAAATTATTTCTAATATCAAAGATTACTATAAACCCTATACCCCCAAATATAATTAGAGTAGTAATAGTAAAAACAAGAAGAGGATTATCAACATACCTAACAAAACTCTGGAAATTACCTAATAGATCAAAGCCGGCATTACAAAAGGCACTTATGCTATGGAATATACAAAATTTCAATGCAGTCAAAAAGGGATAATCCCTCCTAAAAACAAAAAATAATAGCAATGCCCCCATAGACTCAAAAGAGACCACGGTATAGAATACAATTCTAGCCAATCTCACAACCCCTCTTATAGACCAGCTTCCCAATGATTCCTGAAGAATAACCCTCTCATGGAGTAATACCTGTCTTCTAAGAAGTAATGCCAGAAAACTTAGCAAAGTCATATAGCTTATTCCCCCTATCTGGATAAGAAGAAGGATTACTATCTGGCCAAAAAGAGACCAATAAGTGCCTGTGTCAACCACAACAAGCCCTGTAACGCAGGTGGCAGAAGTTGCCGTAAAAAGGGCTGTAAGAGGGTCAGTAAATTGTCTAGAACGCGAAGAAAATGGCAGCATCAATAGAAATGTTCCAGTAAGAATAATGAATAGAAAACTCAATACTATAAATCGCCAAGGATTATTTTCTCTTTTCATAGACTAACTACCTATAAAATCCTCTAGATTCCTATGTTTTCCATAGATGTAGACCTTATCTCCAACAAGGATTCTTGTCTTACCTGTAAGTTCGACAATAACGTTTTCTCCCCGTTTTATAGCAAATATCCTTACACCAAAAGTTTCAGGTAGATTTAATTCCTCTAATGTCTTACTTATTACCCAATGAGGGGGGGCTACTTCTATCATATCCACATCAGATGAAACTTCAATCCTCTCTATAACAGAAGGATGCATCAATCTGTAGGCAATCCTTGCACCCATATCCTTTTCTGGTGAGATAACTAAATCTACTCCTATCTTTTCTAGGATCTTTCTGTGAAGTTCATTCATAGCTGTGGATATAATATACTTCACCCCTATCTCCCTTAAAAGAAGTGCAGCTAAAACACTCGCCTGCAAATCTCTCCCCATAGATACACAGGCTGCATCTACTTCTTTTACTCCTGCATCCTCTAATGCCCTTCTATCAGTGGCATCTAAAACATAAGCCTTAGATACGCTATCCTTTATATCCTCCACTACATTTATATCGCTATCTATAGCTATTACATCACAGCCTAATCGCTGTAAATTTACAGCCAGAGAAAAGCCAAATCTACCAAGTCCTACTACTGCTATCCTTTTATATTCATTACTCATATAGCATCACCCAGTTAAGGGATTATATCACCAAAAAAAATAAAGTCAACAGCTTAAATCAGGGTATAAACCCAAATAAAACCACATTATCCTTCAGTTTCTCTACCCTTTCTATCACAACAGGCACAATCATCCCCAACTCTATAGCTGAGTTCGTTCTGGCATAGACCCTTACATATTTAGGGGTAAAACCAGTAGCCATTCCATTAGAAAACCCTTCTATCAGTATATTCTGTACTGTTCCTACAAATCTCTTTAACCTATTATAGGCGACTTTAAGGGCTATCTCTTTAAGGATCTCTTCTCTCTCCCTGACTATCTTTGTATCTATAGGCTTTAGATTAAAAGCCTCAGTTCCTGGTCTGGGAGAGAAAGGGAATATATGAACCTTAATAAATTCAATCTCTTCTATAAGAGAGATAGTATCTTTGAAATCATTCTCATCTTCTGTAGGAAATCCAACTATTATGTCAGTAGTAAATTCTATATCCTCTCTAACCGACCTGAATTCTTCTATCAGAGAAAGATATCCTTCTCTTGTATACCTTCTCCTCATATGTTTTAATACCTTATTACTTCCACTTTGCACAACAAGATGGAGATGTGGGCATAGATTGGGTATGTCCCTAAAAAGTTCTATAATGTCTTTATCTACCTCTTGGGGTTCTAGAGAACTCAATCTAATCCTTTTTAGGCTAGGAATATCCTTAGCTATGAGTCTTATCAAATCGGGAAGTCTCTTTTCTTCATCCTCAAACCTTCCTATGTGTATCCCAGTTAAAATCACCTCTGGATAGCCTAGTCCAGCTAAAGATTTAATCTCCTCTATGACTTCCCCAGTAGATCTAGAACGAACCCTTCCTCTTACATAGGGGACTATACAATAAGAACAGAAATCATCACATCCATCCTGAATCTTCACGAAGGCTCTTATCTTCCTCTTCCTGTTATCTATCACTGAAGGACTTATCTTTAAATCAGGGAATAGGAGCGATGGAATCTTTTCCTTTTCCTTATTTCCTATTACAATGATATCACCTATTTCTTTTATCTTTTTAGGGTCTCTCTCTGCATAACATCCAGTAACAACTAATTTAGAATCCGGATGACTTCTAAGAAGATGTCTTATAAGGGTTCGAGCTTTCCTTTCAGCGATATGAGTAACTGCACAGGTATTCACTATAATAATGTCTGGGCTCTCATCAGGTCCTGCTTCCTCCATAAATTGGAGGAATGACCTCTTTAGTAATTCCGAATCATACTGGTTCGTCTTACAACCAAATGTATATATCCGAAACTTCATATCTCAAATACCAAACTGAATAAGGGACAGGGCAACTAATCCCGCTGTTTCTGATGTTAAGATTCTCTCCCCAACAGAAAATATCAGCCCCCCGTTTTCTCTTACCAACTGAACTTCATCCCCGTCAAAGCCACCCTCAGGTCCAATAATAAGAAGAATATCGTCTAAAGCGTTCTTTTTAAGCCAATCTAAGTTCAATCTTTCTTGAGCATTCTCATACAACATTAGAGGTTTAAAGCGAGAAAACTCCTTTATAACGGAAGAAAGTCCAACTGATGTAAAGAACTCGGGGACCTTATCCAGAGAGATACTTGCCGATGCTACAGCCAAGCTTTTTAACCTCTCTATCCTTTTCTCAATAACGCTTACATCCATTACCGAAGACCTTTTAGAAATAAAAAATACAAATCCTTCTATCCCTAACTGGGTTGCTAGAGTTACTATAAGGTCGAGTTTTCTCGGCCTCAAGAGGGACTGGGCATAGATTACTCTTTTCTTAGGTTTAAAGACCTCTATTTCTTCTAACCTTTCCACTGTTACAGAATCTTTTTTCTTCTTGATTATCTTATATCTATAGGTTTTCCCATCCCCATCACAGACAATAATCTCATCTCCTTGGACAAGATGCCGAGCTGATATATGATTCAAGACCTCTCTATCCTTAATATCAAAAAGAGGGGACGTTTTCTCTATAAAGAATCTAAGGAGAGTCATAGGTTAAAAGAAGAGCAGCCCAATTCTCTCTTGAAAGGGAATATCGAAGGTTAAGACCAAAAGAGCCTGCCATCTCTATAATATCTTCAGACTCATCAATAGAGAATCCACTTACTATAAGATAACCACCAGGATTAAGGGCAGATTTAATCCTAGCAAATAAAAGATTCATAAGCTGAGGGAGGAGATTGGCAGATATCACATCCACCCGTTCTCCATCATAGTCATTCAAAAGGTCACCTATTCTGAGGTCTAACCTTTCTATTACCCCACTTCTTAATGCGTTCTCTCTAGCATCTGATATAGCTACTAAATCATTATCTATACCTATTACATAGTCACATCCAAGTTTTAACATACATATAGCAAGTATTCCACTTCCTGTTCCAACATCTATACCCGTCTTTCCCTCTAGTGGAAGACCCTCTAACAGTTCTATACACATCTTCGTGGTAGGATGTAACCCTGTACCAAAAGCCATTCCGGGCTTAATAAATATAGGGATAGCTCCAACTGGAACGGCAGAGAACTTCTCATCAGGAATAATAAAGAACCTGCCTACCTGGAATGGCTCAAAATCTCCATATTTCTGCCATTCAGACTCTCTAGAGATAGTAAAATTAGCCCTTATTCCAAATGGTATATACTCTCCTATAGAGAGATGAAATTCCTCTAATCTAGAATAAAGGAATGCATCAACCGGAAAGTAGCCAGTAATTCTTATATAATTACTGGAAGAATCTATAGCAACGCCATAGGAATCTGCTTCCCAAAGTTTACTGGAGATAATGTCTTCTAAATCAATGTAAGGGAATCTCTTTTTATTATAGGATATACTTACCTCTACCCAAAATTTAGACAACTACCCTCCAAATGCATTCTTCACTTTTTCAAAGAATGACCTTCCATTCTTATTAATATTCTTTCCCCTTAGAGATGCAATCTCTAACAAAAGTTCCCTCTCTCGATCAGAAAGCCTCTTAGGGATCTCTATATTTACCTTTACAATAATGTCTCCCCTTCCTCCATTATTTATATATGGAAGCCCTTTCCCTCTTATCCTAAACTGAGAACCAAACTGAACACCGCCAGGGATATTTATAGTTTCTCTTCCCTTCTCTAATGTTGGAACCTCTACCTCTGTACCCAGCGCAGCCTCAAACATATCTATAGTAGCCTCATATTGCAAGTCTGCTCCCAATCTCTTAAATATTGGATGAGGCTTTACTCTAACAAATACAAATAGGTCTCCTGGAGGTCCACCATAACTCCCTGCTTCACCTTCACCTCTCAGCCTCAATCTCATTCCGTCCTCTACCCCTGCCGGAATCTTTACCATTACCTTTCTCTTCTTGAATAAGATTCCCTTTCCATTGCATTGATGACAGGGATGAGTAATAATCCTTCCAGTACCTCTACAAGATGGGCAAGGTGTTACAGTAACCATCTGTCCAAAAGGAGTAGCCCTAACATTTCTAATCTCTCCTGTCCCATCACAATATGGACATTTTTCTGCCTGAGTTCCAGGTTCTATCCCACTTCCATTACATACATCACAGACTTCCCGTCTAGTTACTTCAATCTCTTTTTCTACTCCAGAAAGTACTTCCTCTAACGTCACTTCAACCGAGGCGCTAATATCAGCTCCTCTAGTAGGGGTTCTTGTATAGGTTCTACTTCTTCCTCCAAAAAAGGAGTTAAATAGATTCTTCAACTCAGAGTCTAAATCGCTGAATATATCAGAGTAATCACCATATCCTCCAAAATCGGCTGTACCCTGAGCATCAAAAGGAGACTCCCCAACAGTACCAAACCTATCGTATTGAGCCCTCTTCTGTGGATCACTTAACACCTCATAGGCTTCATTTATCTCTTTAAACTTCTCGTTTGCCTGAGGGTCATCTTTATTTACATCAGGATGGTACTGTTTTGCTAATCTCCTATATGCCCTTTTTATATCCTCCTGGGAGGCATCTCTAGGCACTCCCAGGATATCATAATAATCCTTTCCTGGCATCTTCTAATCGACCTTATATTCTGGATCTATAGTGTCTCCTCCTTGAGTAGTTCCCTGTTTTTCATCTCCAGAAGGATTAGGATTTCCCTGGGGTGGATTTCCAGCTTTTGCATAGAGTTCAGTAGAAACCTTATATATGGCATCATTCAGTTTGTTTATTGCCTCTTTAATCTTTTCAAGAGTAGATTTATCACTAGACCTTACCTCTTCTATCGTCTTATTAAGATTATCTATAAGGTCCTGACTCACCTTTCCACTAGCATCCTTAGCTACCTTTTCAGCAGTATATATAAGACTATCTAGCTGATTTCTCATTTCTACCTCTTCTCTTCGACGCTTATCCTCTTCTGCATGTGCCTGAGCTTCCTTCATCATACGGTCAATCTCTTCTTTAGATAATCCTGTCCCTCCCTTTACTGTGATCCTCTGCTCTTTATTTGTAGCTAGGTCCTTGGCTGAAACATGGACGATTCCATTAGCATCTATATCAAAGGTTACCTGTATCTTAGGAACCCCTCTGGGAGCAGGAGGAATCCCATCAAGTATAAATCTACCCAAAGAAAGATTATCTGCAGCCATAGGCCTTTCTCCTTGTAATACATGTATCTCTACTGAGGTTTGGTTATCCGCGGCAGTGGTAAATATCTCACTCTTTGAAACAGGAATTGTAGTATTACGCTCTATCATCTTAGTAAAGATACCCCCTAAGGTTTCTATACCAAGGGATAGAGGGGTTACATCAAGTAACACTATATCTTTTATCTCTCCAGAAAGGACCGCAGCCTGAATAGCTGCTCCAAGAGCAACACACTCATCTGGGTTTATATCCTTACGGGGCTCTTTATTGAATATCTCTCTTACTAATCTCTGTACAGCAGGCATCCTTGTGGAACCCCCGACTAAAAGCACCTTATCTATCTTAGACGGGTCAAGTTTTGCATCACTAAGGGCTTTATATATAGGTTCACGAGTCCTCTCGGTAAGGTCTCTTGTCATAGCTTCAAACTGAGCTCTAGTTAAGGTGATATTGAGATGTTTAGGTCCCTGTTGAGTAGCAGTGATAAATGGTAGATTTATCTCAGTAGACATCAGGGTAGAAAGTTCAATCTTCGCCTTTTCAGCAGCTTCTTTGAGCCTCTGGAGAGCCATTCTGTCCTGACTCAAATCTATTCCCTCTCTCTTTTTAAATTCGTCAACCAGATAGTCTATAATCCTCTGGTCATAGTCATCTCCCCCAAGATGGGTATCTCCACTGGTAGATTTTACCTCAAATACCCCTTCTCCTATCTCCAAGATGGACACATCAAAAGTACCACCACCAAGGTCATATACAAGAATGGTTTGAGAGCCTTCCTTATCCAAACCATAAGCTAGGGAAGAGGCGGTAGGTTCATTTATAATTCTTATAACATCAAGACCGGCTATAATCCCAGCTTCTTTGGTAGCCTGTCTCTGAGCGTCATTGAAATATGCGGGCACTGTGATTACAGCTTTTTCTACCTTCTCTCCAAGATATGCCTCTGCATCCTCCTTCAGCTTCCTAAGAATCATCCCTGAGATCTCTTGAGGAGTATACTCCTTATTGTCTATCCTCACCTTATAATTAGTTCCCATATGTCTCTTAATAGAGAGGATTGTTCTTTCTGGGTTTAATATAGCTTGCCTTTTGGCTAATTGACCCACTAGAATCTGGCCATCCTGAGTAAACGCCACTGCCGATGGGGTAAGCCTGCTCCCCTCTGTATTAGGGATAACTGTAGGTTTTCCCCCCTCTACAAAAGCCACAACCGAGTTTGTAGTTCCTAAATCAATTCCAATTACTTTAGGCATAGTCTATTCTCCCTCCTTTACACTCTTTACCACTTTTACCATAGTAGGTCTTATAACTCTATCGTTAAGGATATATCCCTTTCTCAATTCTTCTATCTTTGTCTCCTCTATATCGGTTTTTTCTTCTACTGCTACTACCTCATGATATTTAGGGTTAAAGACATTATTACTAATATCAATAGTTTTTACCCCTTGATCTCCAAGCCAACCCTGAAAATTTTTCAGTATCATCTCTATCCCTTCTTTCATTCCATCATCCCTATTCATAGGGATAGAATTAAATGCCCTTTCTATATCATCCAATATAGGAAGTAACGACTTTATAAGCTCTACCCTTATTATATCCTTCAGCTCTTCCACCTCTCTCACCATTCTCTTCCTATAATTGTCAAAATCAGCGGCAAGTCTTATATATTTATCATAAAGCTCATCATACTGATGTTTGATTATATTTATATCTTCAGCAGGAAGCCCTTCTCCTGATTGAATATTATTTTCTTCCTTTTTAATCTCTTCTTCCAAGGTATTCACCTCCAACGGATGGAAAGCATCTCTGAGATACACGAACTTATATAGTTTAGGAGAGGAATCACATATTTATAGTTCATCCTCAATGGTCCTACTACCCCAGCTCCCCCTACAGGATGTTCCTTAATAAAATATGGTATTGCTATAAAGGTAATATTCCCTTTCTCCCCTATACTGGTCCAAACATTCCCGGAATTTATGGCAGCATTTATCTTTTGTGCCACTATCTCTTCTCTATTAAGAAGGTCTATGACTATCTTCAATACCTCTGGGTCATTAAATTCCGGAATCCTATCTATATAATCGGTCCCTTCTATATAAGAGAGAGCTGAAGAAAACTCATCTTCTTTCAAACAATTTATGATCTCCTGAAGAAGAGGCAATTCGTCAGGAAACAGGGATTTTACCTCTTCTATATTTACCTTTTCAATCCCCTCTTTCTCTAGCCTAGAAGAAAAGAAGTTAGAAATCCTTTCTAATCTCTCAGGGTTATACTGGGTTTTTATTAGCTTATGAGCGATCTCTCCTGACTCTGTCATATAAATAAGTAGGACACTATTCTCCTCTACAGGGGTAAGCCAGATCTTTCTAGCCAATCTACCAGTTAATAGTGGACCATAGCCAAAGGCTAATAACCTTGAGAGCTGAGCTATAACCCAGGAGGTAGTCCTTATAATCTCTCTCAGGTCAGTAATGTCAGATTCCAGGTTTACCAGTATCTTTCTTATCTTCATCCTCTGCTGTGATGAAAGCTTATAATCCATTAACATATTCTCTACATAATACCTATAGCCCTTCAAACTAGGAATCCTACCAGCAGAAGGATGAGGTTGAGAGAAATAGCCCATCTCTTCAAGAACACTCATATCATTCCTTATGGTAGCTGGACTTATATTTGGGCAATATTTAGAAGCTACCAGTTTTGAGCTTATAGGCTCTCCTGTCTCTATATACTCCTCTACAACAGCCTTCAGAATTAACTTTTCTCTCTCTGTTAACATCTATAATTATCATCTCCTGTTAGCACTCTATATAAATGAGTGCTAACTTTACATAAAAAGTTTACCATTTAACCACATATTTGTCAAGAAATCAAAAGAATATCTGGGTAAACATCTTACCGGAAAGCATAAGGATGCCAACTATAATAATAAAGATACCTCCAACAAAAGAGATATAAGGGATGAATCTACGTATCCTAGAGACATTTTTTACGTATCTCTCCCAGAATATAGCTACTACTATAAATGGTATACCCAATCCCAGGGCATATATAAATAACAGCCACATACCCTTATATACAGAGTCTTCAGTAGCTGCAAATATAAGGATGGAAGAGAGTATAGGAGTTACACAGGGAGTCCAGCCCAAAGCAAATGTCATTCCAAGGATAAAGGCACCCAGATATCCGCCAACTCCCTTTATATTTATCTTAAACTCTCTATATAGAAATGGAATCTTAAATACTCCAAGGAAGGATACTCCAAAGATTATAAGGATAATACCTCCAGCGCGTAAAAATATCTCTCTATAATTCATAATCCAGTTTCCAATAAAGGAGGCTGAAGCTCCTAGAGCCATAAAAACAAAAGAAAATCCTAAAACAAAGACTAATACCCTAGCTATCAAAAAAGAACGTGAATGTTCAATCTCTGGAGAATATGAAGAAACCCCAGAGATATATGATATATAAAGAGGGATCAAGGGTAATATACAGGGGGAGAAGAAAGAAACTATTCCACCCCAGAATGCAAGTAGGAAGGAAATACTATAATTCATAACCAATCATCTCCTTATAGACTCTTTATATTAGGTAGTCTGGCTAGGATTATTATAGCGATTATTATATTCATAATTGCCCCTAAAAAGATAGCCTTAGGAGCTCCCCAAATATTTGACACATATCCAGCCTGCAGGTTTCCTAAAGGTGCCATCCCTGTAAAAAAAGTAGTATAGAAACTCATAACCCTTCCCCTCATATCATCCTGGGTATATGTCTGCACTACAGTATTAGCAGTAGAGGTAAAAACAATCATACAAAAGCCAGTAAAAACTAACAACCACATAGCTACTGTGAAATTTCTAGTTATAGTAAAGAGAATAAGAAAGAGAGAAAATCCAATTATCCCGGTTATAAGAAGTTTTCCTTTATACCTATACCTTCCGAGAGAAGCTATAAATAATGCCCCTATTAGAGCTCCTATTCCAGTAGCTGCCATCAGAAAACCCAATCCCTCTGCACCGACCTTAAATACATCCCTAGCAAAGACAGGCATAAGGGTAACATAAGGCATTCCAAATATACTATTTATTGCCACCATTATTATAATACAGAAGATATTAGGATTTCTCCTTAGATACTGAAAACCTATCTTTAATGATTCGACAACAGAATCCTCATTAGCATAATCCACTCTAAACTCTCCATTTATCAAAGATAAACCAATAATCACTGGAATAAAACTTATAGCATTTATAATAAAGCATCCAGCAACTCCTATCATAGACACCATTACTCCGGCAATAGCAGGTCCTATAATTCTAGCACCATTAAATATGGAAGAATTTAAAGCTATAGCATTCATAAGAGATTCCTTGCCAACAAGCTCCACAACAAACGCTTGCCTTGCAGGCATATCAAATGCATTTGCTACACCAAAAAGAGCCACTATAACAAGTATATGCCAAAGTTTCACTATACCTGCATAGGTAATTATTCCAAGCAAAAAAGCAAGGACCATTAATGAGGTCTGGGTAACAATTATAAGGTTTCTCTTCCTTACCTTATCTGCCATCACCCCTGCAAAGACTGAAAGGAAAAGTACAGGCAAGGAGCCTATAGCACTTACTAACCCTAGAAGGAAAGAAGAGTTAGTAAGCTCAAGAACAAGCCACCCCTGGGCAACAGTCTGCATCCAACTTCCGATGAGAGATATAAACTGTCCGAACCAGAATAGTCTAAAATTTCTATATTTAAGCGATTCAAACGTTGATATCCTTTGCATAAGACCTTATTATATAGATGTATTGGAAAGATGTCAACTTAGATGTTAATGTTCTGTAATATGTCAATGTAGCGGGTAAAAGATTAAGCCATTACCAAGAGATACAATGATAAAAGAACTTATAAGGAAGGGACCAAAGGGAATCCTTGTCCTGAGCTGAGCCCTTCCCTTCTTTATAAGATATAATCCGTATATACTCCCCCCAAGTGACGAAATAATTGTAACCAAAAGGGTATCATAGAATCCTAACATCATAGAGATTATAACTATAAGTTCTATATCTCCTAAACCTAACCCTTCCTTGAAGATAACCCTAAGGATGTAAAAAATAAGGGCAAAGATACCCCCGGCTAGAAGATTGTAAGGAAAGCCATACAGGAAGGCATTTATACCACTCAATATAATACTAGGGATAATTAACGAGTCAGGTAGAACCATATACCTGAGATCTATAAACATAGAAACGAATAATAGCGAAAAGATTATTATATAGATAAAAAAACTCAGAGTAAGCCCAAACTTCAGATAGAAAAGTAGGAATATACTCCCAGTAACAAGCTCTACTATCGGATACTGATAGGAGATCTTACCCCCACAATACCTACACCTCCCCTTTAGAAAAAGGAAACTCAATATAGGGATATTATCCTTCCAAGAGAGGGGATGCCTACATATAGGACAGAACGACCCAGGAGTTATTATAGAGAGCCCCTTTGGTATCCGGTATATACATACATTCAGAAAACTCCCTATAATCAACCCCAAAATAAATACTATAAGGCTCAAATCAAAGTGCATCCACTATATTCTTTCCCGAACTAGTTCCAATCCTATTAGCACCAGCTTCTATCATTTTAAGCGCATCTTCTAAGGTCCTAATACCTCCACTAGCCTTCACACCAAGTTTATCTTGAACTACCTGTCTCATAAGTCTTATATCTTCTACGGTTGCCCCTCCAGGACCAAAGCCAGTAGAGGTCTTAACAAAGCTTGCGCCGGCATTCATAGCAAGCTTACAGGCATTAATCTTTTCCTCTTCACTCAGATAGCAAGTCTCAATTATAACCTTTACAACCCTATCTTTCGCTAACCCTACGATCTTTTTTATCTCATTCTCCACATACTCATAATCTCTACTCTTTAGACGACCTATATTTATCACCATATCTAACTCGTCTGCACCGTTGTCTAATGCCTCACTCGCCTCATATATCTTAGTGGATGTAGTAGTAGCTCCAAGGGGAAAGCCAATAGCTATACCCACCTTTACCCCAGAATTCCTCATCTTTTCTACCGCCAGCTTCGTATGGCAGGGATTTATACAAACAGCAAAGAATCTATACAGCTTAGCCTCTTCTAGAAATCTCTCCAACTCTTCTATTGTGGCATTAGGTTTTAAAAGCGTTTGATCTATATACTTCAAAAGTTCCTCTCTAGTCATAGATTTCTCCTCCTAATTATATAGGATACATTCTTTTAACCTCTTCTATAACCTCTTTTAATATCTCCTCTTGACTCAAAGAAACCTTCCCAAGGGGAGGCCTTGGATCTCCAACATCTATCCCCCTATACCTTAATAGCACCTTAAGACTAGATATAGAGGGCATCTGTTTTGTAATGGTCCTAATTTTATTCAAAAATAGTTGTTTAGACCTCGCCTCTCTAAAATTCTCATCTAAGAAATCTCTATAGATACCTACACATAGTTCTGGAAAAGGATTTGCCAGTGCCGAAATAGCTCCTTTAGCTCCCATCATAAGGGCAGGAAATATAAGACTATCGGTACCAACTAACACATCAGAATTAGAAGGGAGGATAGATATAAAGTCTTCTAACATCTGCAGGTCCTTACTACTATCCTTTACCCCTTTAACATTATCAACTTCTTCCATTACTGCTTTAGCAACCTCTGGCTTTATGCTATTCCCAGTATTACCCGGAAGATTATAGAGATAGACTGGAGTAGGAGCTAAGGCTTTAGCCACTTTTACAAAGTGGGCCTTTAAAGAATTATCATCTAATTTAAAATAGTATGGACTTACTATACCTACAGCATCCACACCAGCTATTGCAGCCTTTTCTCCTATGACAATAGTCTCTCTAGTAGAAGCCTCTCCTATCTGAGCTATCACCGGGATTCTCTTATTTACTATACCTATAACCTCTTTGTATAATTCTTCTTTCTCTTCCCTTAAGAGAAGGGGACCTTCCCCATTCGTTCCAGAAATAAAGAGACCATAAACATCCTTTTCTATGAGAAATTCCAGCAACTTCTCCAGGGCAGAATAATCTATCCTCTCCTCTTTAAAAGGGGTCACTACAGCGGGGATAATACCTTTAAGTATCTTTATCACCTACCTTTACATATGCACCCTCAACTTTAATCTTTAGAATCTCTTCCTTTATAATCCTTTTAAGTTCTTCTATATTCTCTCCAGTAAGTGCTGAGATAAACACATTTATACCATCTGTAAATGGTATAAACCCATTAGTATCTATAAGATCTATCTTATTATAGACCCTTATCACTGGTTTGTCGATTATTCCTAGTTTGGTAAGCATATCATCCACTACCTTGATATGTTCATAACAGAATGGGTCACTGGCATCTATAATATGGAGGATTAAGTCCCCATATCTTATCTCCTCTAACGTAGCAGAAAATGCCTCAACTAAATGATGAGGCAACTTGTGTATGAAACCAACGGTATCAGTTAAAAGGACCTTTAACTCGTCAAGCCATAAGAGTCTTGTAGTTGGGTCTAATGTAGCAAAAAGTTTATCTGCCACAAAGAGGTCAGAATGAGTAAGGGTATTCATCAGGGTAGATTTTCCAGCATTTGTATATCCAACTAAAGAAACTACCGGGATATTATTCCTTTCTCTTGCATGCCTAACTAATGCCCTATGTCTCTTAACATCTTCAAGTTCTCGCTCTAGAAGACTTATTCTATTCAGGATATGCCTTCTATCCACCTCTAATTTCCTCTCTCCAGGACCTCTTGTACCTATTCCACCACCGAGACGTGAGAGTTCTTTACCCTTTCCCGTAAGTCTAGGAAGCATATGTTTTAGTTGAGCAAGTTCCACCTGAAGCTTCCCTTCCCTAGATTGGGCATGTTTAGCAAATATATCAAGGATAAGGTCCGTCCTATCTATCACCCTTACTCCTAAAGCAGATTCTAAGTTTGCTATCTGAGAGGGGCTAAGTTCTCCATTAAAAACTACCAAATTACCAGAAAATCTCTGAACTATACTAGCCAATTCATTTATCTTGCCATTACCTATATAATATTTCGGGTCAGGGGTATCCCTCCTTTGTATAACCTTATATATAACCTCTCCCCCAGCAGTGTCTGTTAATCTCTCCAATTCTTCAAATAGATAATCCTCCAGCCCTTTATCCCTCCCACATCTCACATCTACCAGAACTACCTTTTCTTTTTCCAAGCCAGTATTATAAACATTAGTCTTACTTTTCTTTTCAATCTCTGAGACCTTTCCAAGGAAATCGAAGGTATAGAAATATTCATAAGGATAGGGACCTATAATTTCGAACCTATCAAGCCTCTCTCCACTGAGAAAAGCAATCTGCATATCCTTTGGTCTTCCATCTTTAGAGATAGAGAGAACAGCAAAGAAGTCCAATTTCAGGTTTTTGAGAGTAGCAAGGTCTACACCACTTACATTCGAATCCTTCCCCAACCTCGTAGTAATGCAGAATATCTTTGATAAGGCATCCTTTCCCCCCAAGACAGGAAGGGTATTCATAGATTCATCTACAAGAACATCAACTATCTGTTTTTTCCTTGTAAGGAATACAGATATGCCTTTATGAATCCTAACAGAGGAAGAAACAAGCTCTTTTATAAATTCATCACTTATAAAAGCTTCATTATTAATATCTCTTTTTAGAGACGCAGACAATAGTTTCTTTATCTCTTCAGCTGTTTTCATCCGCCCTTTACTTCCTCAAAGGTTATCCAAATCCATCTATATTCTGTCCAAGCCAAGGAAACGACTCTTTTCCTAACTCATCATCATTCTCTTGCATCTTCTTTAACGTCTTATCTATCAATGTATTACCTGCCTCTTCCAACTTCTGAGCCTTCTTAAGGGCATAAAGAACCATAGACATCTGGACAGTATCCACACTATTAATACTGTCTGGCATAAAAACCTCCAAAATAATTCGACATCTTCGATTAAATATTACCATAAGAAATAGAAAGAAGCAACTATTAACCTTCATCTATTTTCAACCGATGTATAATAATAAAAAGAGATATTATAGTGTGGAGGGTTACAGGTGAAAGGAATAATCTTAGCAGGTGGTACAGGTTCAAGGTTAAGACCTCTTACAAGGGTAACTAATAAACATCTACTTCCAGTAGGTAGATACCCTATGATCTTTTATCCCATATATAAACTTAGGCAGGCAGGGATAGAAGAGATACTAATTGTAACAGGTAGGGAGCATATGGGAGATGTTATAGAGCTTTTAGGAAGTGGCAGAGACTTCAAGGTAGAATTTACCTATAAGGTTCAGGATGAAGCAGGTGGTATAGCCCAAGCTTTAGGATTAGCCGAACATTTTGTAAATAACGATAGGTGTATAGTAATTCTAGGGGATAATATATTCGAAGATGATATAACCCCATATATTAGAAATTATAAACAGCAGGAAAGAGGAGCTAAGATTCTTTTACAAGAAGTTCCAGACCCTCAGAGGTTTGGAGTCCCAGAGATTAAAGGGGATAGAATCATCTCCATAGAAGAAAAACCCAAAGAACCTAAAAGTAATTTTGCAGTAACCGGGATATATATGTATGACCAGGAAGTCTTTGATATAATAAAGACATTGAAGCCATCAGCAAGGGGAGAGCTTGAAATTACTGATGTGAATAATGCATATCTAAAAATGGGAACACTGACCTATGATATACTTAAAGGATGGTGGACAGATGCAGGAACGCCTGAGTCTCTTTTCCGAGCGAATGAACTCTGTAAGGATTTAATCTTGGACTTTGAAGATGGGCAAGTTTAAGATAATTGAAACTCCAATCAACGGTCTCTTAATAATAGAGACAAAGATATTTAAAGATGATAGAGGATTCTTTCTAGAGAGCTATAATCTCAGAGATTTTGAGGAGATAGGATTAGACTTGAAATTTGTACAGGATAATCTCTCCAGGTCAAAGAAAGGTGTATTGCGAGGATTACATTTCCAGCTTAGATATCCCCAGGGAAAACTTGTAAGGGTAATATCAGGAAGGGTTTATGATGTAGCAGTAGATCTCAGAGTAAATTCTCCAACTTTTGGCAGATGGTTTGGAATCGAACTTACAGGAGAAAATGGACTTGCCTTTTATATACCAGAAGGATTTGCTCATGGATTTCTTACCCTTGAAGATAACACATACTTTTTCTACAAGTGCACTGAATTTTACTATCCTGATGACGATTTAGGAGTTATCTGGAACGACCCAGAGATAAACATCAGTTGGCCATTAGAGGAGGTAGAAAACTTAATAATCTCAGACAAAGATAAGAGATTGCCATCTTTTAGAGAAGTAAAGGGATTAATTGGTAGAGAGGAATCTTAGAGATTTTGGATGAGAGATGTTGAATGGGGAATGTTAAATTTTGAATAAGGGATGCTGGATGAAAGATAATTTAATCTTCCAAAAGAGTTATGATTTTTCACTGAAGATCATAAATATATTAACAAAAATTGTAAAAACAGGGGTATTAAATGAAAAATAATTCATCATCTGACATTTATAATTTAACATCTGTCATTTTAGTAACCGGTGGAGCAGGTTTTATTGGATCAAACTTTATCTGTTATCTTTTTAAAGAACATCCAGGTTATACTATAATTAATCTAGATAAACTTACCTATGCGGGAAATCTTGAAAATCTAAAAGGGGTAGAAGATAGACAAAACTATTACTTTGTAAAGGGAGACATAACCAATAGGGAACTAGTTGCGGATGTATTCCATACATTTAAGCCTAATTATGTAGTGAACTTTGCAGCAGAATCTCATGTAGATAGAAGTATTGAAGGCCCAGAGGTATTTATAAAGACAAATGTCTATGGAACTCAGATACTTCTGGACGTGGCAAAAGAGTACTGGCAAAAAGAAGATATGTACGACTCTGCAAGATTTCTTCATATAAGTACAGATGAGGTCTATGGCTCTTTGCCTCTGGATAGTACAGAAAGATTCTCTGAGGAATCGCCTCTTAAACCAAACAGCCCTTATTCCGCTTCAAAGGCTGGTGCAGACCTTTTATGCAGGTCTTATTTTATCACATACAATATGCCTGTAATTATAACACGTTCATCGAATAATTTTGGCCCAAGACAATATCCGGAAAAGCTTATACCTCTAACAATTAGAAATGCCATTTATGGTAAGCCCTTACCTGTATATGGGGATGGTCAGAATATAAGAGACTGGCTCTATGTTGAAGATAACTGTAAAGCTATCGATTTAGTGCTACACAAAGGAAATATAGGAGAAGTATACAATATAGGTGGGGGTAACGAGTGGAAGAATATAGAGTTAGTAAATCTTATCTGCGAGATTTTAGGAGAGATAACAGATAAATCTGCAGAAAGCTATAAAGGTCTTATCACATTTGTGAAGGATAGACCCGGACATGATAGAAGATATGCACTGGACTGTAGAAAGATAAAAGAAAAATTTGGCTGGAAGCCAGAATGGGAGTTTAAGTCTGCTCTCAGGTATACGGTAGAGTGGTATCTAAAGAGGTATGGATAAAGATACTATGCTTCTATTATCTCCTTACCAAGTCTTCTAGCCCATTCGAGCCATTCTTTATCAATCTGGGTAGTATCTATTATTCCATCAATACTTGATATTAACCTGGGCTCTTCAAATCTTGAAAGTTTATCAGAGTATATGATTATATCTGGGACAGATTCAGGCTTATATCCAAGTTTATCTATTATTCCCAAGAGTTTCTCATAACTAGAATCAGGGTTCTCCTCATAAAGTACCAAGGCTACATCATCTTCAACCCTATAATTGCTTAAGAACCACTTCATAGTGGCTAGGTTAAGCCTTCCTAAAAAATTCTTAGACCTCATACCTTCTATTTTTATTGGAGCGATATCTAGAGGCACATAGAACTTATCTTTGTCAAATCTACCTTTTACAAGGTCTAATATTGGGATTCCTTTATCTATAGTCCAGCTAGGAGGGATGTCCCACTTCTCCTTAAATCGTTCCCAATTTTTAAGCATAGATTCTGTATAATTTATCTTTTCA
>Ga0078972_1001831_pt1 | contig 75832 bp, 50 predicted proteins | sample YelNatPaOPGAMG01_FD_67568 | JGI IMG/M metagenome (GOLD analysis project Ga0078972, IMG submission 67568) | Hot spring thermophilic microbial communities from Obsidian Pool, Yellowstone National Park, USA - OP-RAMG-01 (SPADES assembly) (version 2) | ecosystem: Environmental > Aquatic > Thermal... | reverse complement strand
TGCGGGCTAATTATTGGCAGATTCTTTACGGTTTGATACAATTCAAAAGCTGTTTTCCGCACCACTGGATCAGGATCAAAAAAACGGTACTCGTTTAAAAATGGTTCCACATATCTATTCGCTCTTCATCCTACACGTTATGTTATATGAAAAACGATACCTACAAACGGATCATCACATATGGTTGAAATCAGCCATCATCGCATTTTAGCAAACGGCATCATGTGTTGCTTGAAACGATTTGCCAGTAGAGCGTAGTGAAGATTCTCATTTTGATTGAGGCACTTGAAGATACGATCCCTAAATATGAAGTGCGAGTTGCCATCTCTTTCTGTCAATACTCGTCCATAAGCGACATGGAGTATTTGGCGTACATCATCTGATAAAAATAGGCCCTCCAGCTCATTGTCGTTCAATTCATCGACATCTTTTACCCGATCAGGATCAGCGGAAACCTTATAACTTTTTTTCTCTTCTTCGTACACGCGGACAGAAAAAGTTAGAATCTCTTTGAACAAATTTGGCTCCACTATCGCAATAACTTTCAACGCTTCTAGATAGCTTGCACCAGCAGTCTTTATGTGAATAGTGCCGCGACCTATGGAAGCAACTGCTTTATAGACTGAGAACTTGTCGCTCCCAGAATGAAAGCTAATCTTGTAGGAGCCAAAATGGTCTGAGATCGCCAAGTGTTTTAGATATTCATTCTTGAAAACCCTAATATCTCCTTTGTAATCAACTCCTTTTTCAAAACCACCGATAAATCTCGGAGCCAGGCTCACAAATTCCACATTCATTCTTCTCAGTTCGTTAACGATAAAAAAGTGCTCAAAAGGAGTCGTCACCGTGTCACTTTCGTCAATAGAGATCTCGATCTCACTTTCGTTTTTTTTGGCTTTTAAATGATCATGCATCATCTTGATGTGAACTACCGCCTCAACGTACTTAAGACACGCTTCAGCAATCTCTCTTGAAGAGGGCTCAATCGAATAACTATTCGACACCATCAATGTTTTTCCCTCATACCTTGCAACCATATTCGAATAAGAGTCTCCTAATTCCTTCCATGATAGATCTCTCACTTTCTTGAACAAATCAGCCGACTTCATTCCATTAACTCCCATTACAACATGATCACTTGGATCGATGGTAAACATGGTATAGCCGGCATCTACCATCAAATCAATGTCTTCGGTTGTCTTTAAATGGTCTGCGTCTGCACCGAAGCCATCTCTATATCCTTCCTGGAAAACAGCCCAAACAGCGGCGTCCAGTACATTATCTGGTGTCCTTCGTGTTCTAGTTAACTCGCGAATGGATTGCTGTGCAAGAACAGGCTTAAAATTAAAACCTACCAAGGACCTTATGTGTCCAGGATTTGCTAAGCCAAGCCTGTCGCCGAATCCAAAAGAACTTTCCCTGCCGATGAGAACTGGTCTTGTAAATGGGAAAAGCTTCTGAATATTCAAGGCGTTGTGATGATTCAAAGGGCATTTCTTAACCTCAAAGTCCCTACTGCGGAATGACTTTCCGACCACCTCTCCTTCGAAGTTCCTTGAGGGGCCTTCGCCAGTTCCACAGATATAAAGGAATTTCTCACCTTTTTCTAGCCCAATGAAAAATTCTGTTCCGTCCAATTTATTCGAGGAGTTCGGATACACATAAAAAGGAAATTGCATATCAACTGTGAACATATTAAACAAAGGTTAATTTATTCCGTTAATGGTTTCTCGCGGTATCCACACTCTCAACGTTTCCGTTTGTGGAACAAGCAAGTGAAAAATAGTCGGCACTATCAAATAAGCTGACAGGGAAACGACAACGGTACTATGTAACCACCTGCCAACTGCAGAGTAAAACCTGCACCAGCTGCAACCAACATCCCCACTACTCCGCCGACCATTCTGCCCAAACTAACGACTGAACCGACAGTTCACTTCGGAAACATATCAAATGAAGTTATAAAGACATCCGCAGACGAGCCTTGCTGAACAGCAGCAGCAGGCCCGGTAAGGACAACAACCCATCGTTCAGATACAATTGAAGCAAAGATCATCGCGACAAGCAACATAGCGTATATCAGCATCACGACCTTGCTTGTCAACCGACCTGAAAGTCATCCGCCGCTTCTGATCGCTAAGCCCCTCATTCAAAAATTTTGGTAGCGCTTAAAAGAAAAAATCAAGAAATTGCATTGGTCCAAAACTTTCTCACAACAGAAGCCTAGGCTTGTCTGTAGCTTGGAAGCTACTGACTTGGAGTCTTCTCTGATCCTTGTTCCACTCGATCATTTTGAATGTAAGCCGGTTCCTTTTCGGAAATCTTCCTCCGTTTCTCCGGAGATGCATAAAGCCATAACTAAAGAATCACCCACGTTAAATCAATCAGACGGTGAGTGCAAATGTTTCGCAACAACCGTGGGTCAAAGTGATGCACGGAGCTACAGACCTGGTTACAACTGCACCAGAACCAAGAATTCCCGCCACAGCCGCTCTGACCCTGCCCGGAAACTACTCTACAGTCGCGTTAGTGGCCACCAAGAAATCTTCGGACTCACCTAACCCGAGAGGAACTCTCGCAAAGCCGAAACCGAACGTCCTCCTGACTAAAGCATGTTCCTTTGCAACAACACTCCAGACAAAAATGGAAACTGTGTTACCGATCTCGATCTCGACTTTCTCTATCAATTGTCCTCCAAGCAGCACGTCGACTGCATAACCGGCCTGAGGCGCAGTCACCATATAAGTGTAGCCGAGTGCATACCAACCTGTTTCCTTTGTGGATACCAAAATAGCTTACATTATCGTTAATGGTCTTGACTCCTTGTCAACAACAAATTTGAACCCTGGTGTGTTCTCAAAATATAGATAAGGCATTTTTGATCCACCTCATCTTTTAGAATCCTCTGGACCGCTCCTTCCTTCCTAATTCTTGGCACGGAAACGAAAAAATGGTTGCCCGAAAACAGTGTTGAGACTGTCAAAATAAATGAGTATCTGAGAACCAACTTCAGATCCGCAAGGGTGTCGACATTTACCTGTGATCTTCTAAAAATTCCGTTCAACTCAATGACTCTTATAACATCTTTTTCATTGATGTTGGTAATACGCAGGTCGTTGTACGTTATGTGCCCACTCTCTGCAATCCCCATGCAAATGTTATCTATCCGCTTTTCTTTAGTTAAATGGCTCTACCTATTGCAATCCTTCGAGTAATTCAGCGGTAGATCCGCCCAACTTTTGCGTGCTTTCAGCTATTAGAACTTTCAATCTGCCCACATTAAGCGACGCACTCATTTTACCTTCCTTCCGAATGCCCTCAGCACACCGTGTCATTGCAAAGGAAATTTAAATTTGCATCTGCACTAGCCAATTAACCTTTGTCTCGCTGTAACATCCATTACTGCTTCTATAAAGCTCATCTACGGATGGTCGCACGTAAATGGATACTTCGTGATCCGGTCATACGATCTTTCAAAGCTGGTTCTTGAACTCGTCAGCTACGCCATACTTCACAATGCTAATCCAAAGCATCTTGGCAAATACATTCGCATAGCCAGCAATAGCACTGTCAAAACTTCCACTCAAACAATTCCAGTAACAAATCGTGCATCTTTGTGCGTTACGCTCTTCGACATGGCAAAAGAATTCTTCGCGCAACCCAGGGATATCTTCTGCAATTGCTCACCTCGTAACCAACCACGAAGGACTTTGCGTACTAAAGGCTTATTTGCAGAGGATATGGGCTATCGGGTCTCGCAACATCACATCGTATCTGATTTTCCCGATAGGCAAATACAAATCGCGTCCCATTACGGCTTCCATCCGTATTCCCACTTACGACATCATAAAGCACACCCTTCTCGGACACATAGATGTTTATCAACGGCCATTCTCCAGCCTCTGTAGAAACCCCTTCATATTTCCTCTCCATGTTCCACGCTATATAGCCTGGAAAGTCCAGGTGCTCTCTCAGAAACTGTGGCAAAAATTATGTAGTCGCCTACGCAATCGCCATATACAGCCATAACTTGCCTTTCGAATGCGGAACCACATCAGCACCAGCGCCAAACTCATCCCACCCATTTGGAGTAACAGCACTTTTCTTTAAAAGAAAACAAACAACCGCGACAGCGGTCGTGAAAATGGCACTAATGTAGATAAGGAAGAATCGGCTAGAATGTTTCAATGCAAACCACCCCCACTACTCTCTCACATAGCGAGATTTAGCAAGGCTGTTTGCGGAAATGGCTGTCCTTACTCTTAACTAAGACCTCTCCGGAACTTGCCCTCTAGGCAAATCGAGATCCCAAAAGAAAATCCTCAAATCATTTTTAGACTAATGGAATACCAGCACAGTCTTCGACTAGCAAGGTAACGGCATACATGGGTCATTAAACATCATTCCTATGGAAGAAACAGAGGTACGTTTTTCCAGCACTAATTCGATAAATGAGAAGAGCAAGCTCTAGCGCATGATAGTCGCCCCACATGGACGATTCTCCCACAGGCGGCTTCTCCCCTGGACGCATGTACCCCCACCCCTTCGGACGGTGGTAGACCGAGTGAAGCAGTAGGCCCTCATGGTTCATATCAGTAGAAAGATAGGGCTCCGAAAAAATGTTTCGCGCTATCGTAAGTCCGGCGCGCAAGTAATCCTCACCTTTCTCGTTACGTCTACCCAGTAAGTAAGTTCCTAACCTTACAAGCCCCTGCGCGGCAATCGCTGCAGCAGAGCTATCGACAGGTTCAAAGTCGTTAAATGGATCCGCGGGACAATCTAAGAAATTCCCGATTTTAACCAACCCTGGTGCTCCGGTATCCCAGTAAGGAATTCCATCAGTTGGAGTATTAGCAATGTAAAAATCCGCAGTCGCTTCCGCCACCTGAACGAACCGATCAAGTATCTTCTCCTTACCCCCCCACTCAAGAAGTTCAGGACTAGTTATGCCTTGAAGGAACTCTAACTCCTCAGCAAAGCCGCAAAGAGCCCATGCTAGTCCCCTCATCCATGTGGAATATGGAGAGTACCCCTGTTGCGTGCTTGGGCACCTGAACGTTTTAGATTCAATGTCAAATATTGCCTCTTGTGAGACCCTTCCGCGGACGTCGTACAAGTCTCTACCTGTTCCAAAGTAAACATTGTATAGCGCCGTCGACTCAGCGTGCTGCAGCAATCTACCCAGCAAGTTTACCTTCTTGTCTCCATCCGTAATAAGGACGTGACCAAGCTGATAAGCCAATGCGAGTGATCTCAATGAACGAATGGTATCCACAAAAAGGGAATGCTTTCCGCAAAAGGAATATATATATCCCAGGCTCTCACTGAGGCTCATCCATCTTAATGCTTGAACCGCGCCGCTGACCTTAAGAGCAAGCTCAACATAATTTCGTTCAAACTCCTCGTACTCCATCCTTCCTTCTCTCATCAACCTCAATAATGTACCGTAGGTACTGACAACATTGAAACCATGGTCATGAGTTCCAACGTGTGTCAATCGTGGGGACATTGTGTTGAAAATTTTGGTCTTAGCAGTAAGCAGAAAATTTCTCTCGCCGCTATAGTCATAAAAGAGCAAGGGCATCCCCAAGAAAAAGCCCGCGGTCCAGTCCGTCCAACCCCAGCTGGTATAAATTCCACCGACCGTATATGCGGGAGCACCCGCGCAAACATCCCACTTGTCAAGGAGATTTGAAATCTTTCCAGCAGAGATCTCAAAAACATTGCAGACTGTTTTCATAAGCTCGACCAAAGCTATTTTTTTCTCTGATTTTAGCATAACAAATTACAATCTACTCATATGGAATCCACCATCAACATAGATGATTTCACCTGTTGAGTACGGCAAGAACCCCAGAAGAATTGACTTCACAACCAATCCAACATCTTTTGGAGTTCCCCACCGCCTTTGAGGAACCCCACCCTGACGGATCAATTCTGCATATTTATCCTTCATTACGTTGGTCATGCCTGTCCTGATAATCCCTGGTCTTATTTCATAAACTTGGATAGACTCTCCAGCTAGCCTAGCTGCCCACAATTTTGATACCATTGCCAAACCCGCTTTCGAAATGCAGTACTCACCTCTGTCGATAGAAACAGTTGTGGCGGAAATCGAAGATATATTTATTACATTAAATCCTGACGGCAGTAAAGGGTTAACCTTTTTCTTCAACCAATAGTTAGCAAGCATCTGCGTAAGAAAAAATGGGGCTTCAAGATTAACTCGCATTACTTCCATGAATGACTGGATAGATATCTTGGTCAGATCTGTTCTCCTGCGTGGAGGAATTCCAGCATTATTAACTAGAGCGTCAACCCTTCCAAAATCATTGATCGCCTTATCCAACAGAAACGCTCTTCCATTGTCAGATGAAATATCTGCCTTTATCATCGAGAACATTTGTTTTTTTGTTTTCCTTTGCTGTTCACACATCATCAAAGTTGTAGCGGCTGATTCTTCGTCCCTGACGAAATTCACAGCTACTGAGCAACCCATATCAGCAGCTTCGATAGCGATCCCTCTACCAATTCCACGGCTACCTCCAGTTACTAAAACGACGGGACAATGGCTGCGTTTCATTGAGTAAATAGCTTTTAATCAAAACGGATAGAACTATCTTTCCCCGGTAACCTCCGTCAACCACATAAAAAGAAATTGCCCGCTTCTTGGAGAGGCCTCACAATTCTGCACACAGATCTCTGACGTTGTCAATTGTTCAAGTAATCCTTCGTACCTCAACAACCATTAGCAAGGCTTTGAGTCGGCCTTCTGCGTTAAGCAGTAAATCAAAAGGCCGACTCTGCAGTGAGCTCGTTGCACCTGTCAGAGCGAGAAGTATATTGACTCTTACAACAAATATTAGTCAAGGTTCAACTCCCATTGCAGATGAAATATTCCAGGGGTCAGAAGGGAGGAGAATAGCATTGGAGATCACCTTCCTCTGTGCCCATTGCAAATTGCGTTAACCATATGGGGCCCTGTGTGGTAATCTTGCGCATCTTAAAGATTCGGGTATACTACACTGACTCTACATTACATTCAATGAAAATCTCATCCAGCCATTTAAGTAGCACAGCTACTCATGCCCCTTTCTCTTGGAGCTTCGATTCATCCGAAGCCGTTCTGCCTCAGCTCGACCCCGCGTTTCCACTTTCCTCAATTGAAATTCTGCCTCTGCTGATGCTCGTTTTGCCAACGCTTCTTTGTAAATGTGCGCGTATACATCATCTCTGGGAACGCAACCAGACGGATATTGGCCCAACTCATTATGCTTGAACCTCATAAGGTCGGTACAAAAACTCGCTCCGATGCATACCTTATTGGCAGCCAACACCCCTCGCTCTTTCAAATCCCGCACAAAGTCCGGATAAGCGATAGCCGCTCTCCCAATCCCCACAATAGTCACCCTGTGTCGCCTGAGATTTGACTCAGCAGCATTAATGAAATATTGACGTAGCCAGCTGTATCCTGTGCCTACGATCGGGAGAGACGGAAACTCCTCCTGTATTTTCTCCACAATTCGAAAATGACGGTACACTCCAACAAGGGGATGTTCAGGAGCGTAATAAGCATCGACAGGCGGTCGCTCATAGGGCCGACCGATATGCATGTTGTAATACGGGCTCCCGATCGATATGCTTAATAATGAGAGCCCCCTCGTTACCAGCATTCTTATCAATGTTAACACTTCCGACAGGTCTTCAACCAAAGGGTTTGAACGGTCGATTCCAAACCCATATTCATACGGAGTAACGTGGGGAGCCGGCTTCCCAACCCCAGTAAATGGATCCTTGACAAATGGAACGCCGTCAAAGGCACTCAGACGAGATGCAATGACAACTTTGTTCCCAACGGCTTCTTTTATGCGACCTATCACGTTTCTAATGAACCGGGTCCGTTTCTCGATGCTCCTACCTCCGTATTTGCCATGCCTTGATCTTGCACCGAGAAGTTCATTAAGAAGGTAACTATGACATTGTTTAATGTCGACAAAGTCAAACCCCACTTTAGCAACGCTCACAGCCGCAGAAACAAAGGCGTCCTCCAATGACTTTAGATAATCATCCGTAACCAACGGAAAATCTGGTGGTATAACAACTTTATTCTTCTTGTCCAAGAAAGTGATTGAGTCGATTTGAGGATGGTGGTATGCTATATAAGGCTTTTCAAAGCTAAACCTGCCCGAATGAGTCAACTGTATACCGATCAACAAATCGTCGTCGCTTCCGAAAATTTCTCGATGACGCCCTCGCGTCACCCCTATAAGCTTCTCGAAACTTAGAAGGTTCCGATCACTTATCAAGAGCTGACGAGGGTTGGCGCGACCCTCAGGCCGCACGGCTGTTGCTTCTCCCCAGACCAGTTTGGCGCCGCCTGCACCAAACCTACTCCATCGCCTAAAAGTTAACTCATCAGGCGCACCATCGAGTGTTCCATCGCAACCTTCCATAGGGTTAACAGCCAGAGAGTTGCCAATCCAGCGATCGCCAACCTTGACTTTATTCCATACAGCGTTGAGATTTGATTCGAACGTAATATCCAAACCAAGTCTGTCAACGTCCGCTTGCAGGTCTTCGATTTTTTTGTATCTAAAATATCTTGTATGCATTTTTGAATCCCTTTGTTAAGTATTGATCGGTTGGATAAAAACCACTCATATACAAAGTCACCCAAATATGAAAAGCCCATATCACCAGAAGTAAAAACGATGCCAAAGTAATCGACTGATCCGCTCTGGCTGCGAATCATATCCTCCCTCCTTCCCAGAAACTCTAGAGATGCCCCCTCGTTACCCTATTAGAAATTCTTACAAAGCTAATCTGCCAGCAGATTCAACATCACCATAGGCTTAGATAGACACTCCTATGTATGACCCTTTCAAATATACAATTGGTTGGCCACCTTTCAGGCACAATTCTGACCGACTTGGCTCTAGCATTAAAATTTCTTTGATCCTGAATTTAGGCTCTTGGTTGTGATCCAAGCCGGCTTGGCTTCTATTGTACTCAAAAGCAAGCAACTATGGAATCCCTTATGACAACGCCATATGCTTTTTGGTTCACGAGGGTGTGGAGCCTCCAAGCCACGTTCCTCTTATCGCTTCCCGATTTGGCAAGACCCGCGTCTGGCTGGGACTCCACCGACCATATTTACAGGCTTGCATAAATGCATTAGTGGAAGAGAAAAAAGCAACAGGAAGGTATGCTTCCTTTCATCTTGACCGTTGTTTGTAGCCAAGTCTTCTCGAAATTTCTAAACCAGCATCCACAACAAGACGAACAACAGACCTAACGAGTTCTTTGTCACGGTGAGCAGTCTCAGTGTGTAACCCAGCCATCAACGAGGCAATTATTGAGCCGTCGTGATTTCGAAGTGGCACAGCTACAGCAAATAGGTCATTCTTATAGTCTCCATCGGCAATTGCATAGCCCTTTCTGCGTACTTCTCTAACCTTTTCTAATAATCCTTCCTTCGAAGTAATTGTCTTCGCTGTATAGCGTTTCAGACCCTTTACAGCAATTATTTCCTCAATCTGTTCATCGCTGAAATCAGATATCAAGGCCAGCCCACTCGCTGTGCAATGAACGGGGGATCGAAGGCCGATACGAGTTACGATCCTCCAGATATCTGGGGTGTCAGCCCTGTCGACAAGAATAACTTCGTGATCCTCTAAAACAGCAAGATAAAAGCTCTGACCAGTCTCAGCGGCTAATTGCACGAGATGAGGATGCGCAATTGCTTTGAAGTCTAGGCGATCAAGAGCGAGGCTGCCCCACTCGTAAAGCCTCATGCCCAAACAATATACCTGCTTGTCGTGATCAAGAAGGACTAAGCCGTATTCAACCAATGTACTAAGAATCCTGAACAGTGAGCTCTTCGGGATACCCGTCTTAGCAGCTAGGCCCGCCAATGCCATGCCGCGCGGATTGCGGGACAAGGCATCAAGGATAATTATGGTCCTTTGCACTGCAGGGACAGTGTAGTTTCGAGCAGATTTCGCGGCTGTAGAGTCAGAAGATGTTCTGTCCATGCTTATATTTTAAACACCTTTTTGCATTAATACAAGAGAACATAGCTACCCCTCCCTGCGCGCTAAGTGGCGTGTGACACACCTGTGCCTTCTGCCACGCCCTGTTCAAAGATTTCAACAGTTAAATGCGTTTCCCATGAAACTGTTAGTCCGTTCATAAAACTTATCGCATTCATCAGGTTCTAATCTGCCATGGAGCAGCGAAAATTTCGTCACGTTTCTTTACTTTTCGTCCAATTTAGTTATCCAGCCCCGGTACCGCAAGCCCTCCTTGGTCCAATGCAGCACAAATTGCAGCAAGATCACCAATTCTCTCTCCCAGTGCAGCTGGAACGACTTGGCACACGGAGAAAGATTCCGCAAGAGCTTCCCGTTCAAACTCTTCCATTGCAGGCCGAATAATTAACGAGCCTAACCTAAAACCTAATGAACCAAGAATGATCTTCTCCGGGTTTACCATATCAGCGATGATTGCAAATGCCCTTCCAAGATACCGACCCGACTCACGGAAGACCTCAATCGCATCCTCATCGCCATTATTTGCTAAGTCCGCAAGAACTTTAACAGAGGCACCATCTCTCCACCGACAAGGGAACATCATGGCAGACAACTTTTTCAGTCCAGAGCCACTGCAATACCCCTCTAGAGATCCCTTTTTGCCGTACGCGTACGGCCCGTGGTCACTTACCCTAATGTGACCCAGTTCGCCCGCCGTAAAACTTGCCCCACGGTATAAATGTCCATCTAAAATCAAACCTGCACCAAACCCAGTGCCAAGCGTCAGGAAGACTATGCTCCGTGCACCCCGGCCAGCGCCAAAAAAGTACTCTGCCAAGGCACCCGCGTTGCCGTCATGCTCGACATACACTGGCAAGTTAAACTTTTGCTGAAGGATCGCCTTTATTGGAACCTCTTTCCACGTTGGCAAATTGGGTGGAGACTTAATAATACCCTTAAACACATCAAGGGGGCCCCCTATAGATACGCTGATCGCTGGAATATTGTAACATTTGTGGTCCCTAAGCGATGTTCCAATAGATTCAGATAGCTCGAAAAAATAATCCTCAAAAGTTCGTTCGGGTCGTGTCAAAAACTCATTGCGAGAGACAACATCTCCCCCTGGGGTGACCAAGACAATGGCGGTCTTTGTCCCTCCAATGTCAATTCCCAAAATAGCATCGTTCATTTCGTACTATACTCCACTTAACATACTCCTAGAACCGCCTCAAAGTCTAACCTCGCTCAATCCACGGTACCTTCTCAATCGGTCACCGTCTTCTCTTCCACCATGATCTCGTAACCCCTCCGATTTATCAGTTCAATCCAGCCCTATTTTACACCCTGAAAGTCGACCTCATTTATCCCACACCGACTTTGAAACAATAAAAACCACATAGTGCTTTCTTCCTCAGTGTCACACTCGTCCATTGTTACGTCGACAAATTAACAATGGCGACCAACGCCATAAACGCATCCGAGACAGATCACTTAGTCCATTATCAGGAATCCTCAAAAGCAAGCCCCGAGTGTGTCATCCCAATTACGTGCCGAGTGTCTTTCCTGGGATAAGATAATTCTTTACGTAATCCTCAACTGCTGTCTCCAACGGCATCAGCTGTTTGCCAAATCCCATCGCCCTAACTTTGTTCATATCCGCGCAAGTATGATATTGATACCTATCACGAAGGCTGCCTGGCATATCTATGTATTCAATTTTCGGTTCGACACTCATAGCTTTAAATATCGCATGTGCAAGCTGGTTCCACGTGCTCGAAACGCCGCTACCTACGTTGAAGAGACCATTTACATTCTTGTTCAGCAAGAAAAAGATTACCAGCTCCACAGCATCCTTCACATAGATAAAATCACGCCGTTGTTCACCATCTTTATAATCTTGCCTGTAAGACTTAAAAAGCTGCAACTTACTGCTCGATCGTATTTGCTCATATGCTTTCAAGACAAGTGACCTCATGTCACCTTTGTGATATTCGTTTGGTCCAAAGACGTTGAAAAATTTTAGCCCTACTGATAACTTCAAGATTCCATTTCGTTTAGCCCATATGTCAAACATTTGCTTAGAATAGCCATACATGTTCAACGGCTGCAAAGATTCGAGCACCTCTTCGTCGTCGGTAAAGCCTTTCTTGCCATCGCCATAGGTCGCTGCGCTTGAGGCAAAGATGAATCGAATGTTTTTTCCTGCTGCAAACACGGCAAGCTCCTTACTGTACTCAAAGTTATTATGCACTAGATAGGTTGCATCTTGTTCTGTGGTTGCGGAGCAAGCCCCCATATGAATAATCGCGTCGATCTTTGGCGATTGGCCGATTCGATTGCTTTGGATCTCCCGCAAAAAATCATCCTTTTCAAAATAATCGATAAATCTCAATGGAACCAGATTACGCCACTTCTCCGTCTGGCCAAGATGATCAACAATTATTATGTCTTCTCTGCCTATGGAGTTCAGCTTCCACACAATTGCACTGCCAATGAATCCTGCTCCACCAGTAACTACAATCATATCTCCTTATTCCTCCATTGAATTATGTTTTGCATTAAAAATTATAAGAAAAAGGTCAACAAACTTTCTTAACCACGCATTTAAATTTACGTGCTGGATTTGCTCATCCCTCACAATTGAAAAAAAATTAAGGGGCTGCACACAGCAATGAAGGGTTATCCAGCGTCTACCAAACCTTGCTTCTAATGTTAGGCACTCCCATGGCGCACTTACAGCTACCCCCAACGGATGGATAGCAATAGTGCCCTTAGAGAACCTAAAAATCGGACATCATCCTTCGATAACTCAGAAAGTCGTCATACATTTTCAAAAATACCGCATATTTGGCATCGTGATACTTTCGATGAGTCAAATTGGGATAGTACCTTGACCCAGCGTAACTCATCTTCACCGCTGCATCTATGATCGAGTCATACCTACCTGCAGCTACGGCTGCGAGCATCGCGGTCCCGAGGAGTACCGCTTCGCTCTCTCTGGGTACGACAATTTCACAACCAGTAATATCAGCGTGCTCCTGAAGCCAAATTGGATTTTTAATTCCACCACCGCACGCAAGAATTTTATTTATCCGATAACCATGAGCATTCAAATGCTGAATAATATGCCTGGTCCCGTACGCAATTGCTTGGATAGTCGAGTAGTATAGTAGGGCGGCTGCCTCCATGGTCTCACTTAAAGTCAACCCACTAATTATTCCCCTCAGGCTAGGATCCGCACGGGGAGAACGATTCCCAAGAAAATACGGTAATATGTTGATCTCTTTGCTGATTTCTGGACCTGCTCCCTTGCGGGCTTTGATGCTCATGAGAGTTTCATTCAAAAAGTCGTACTGATTTGCGCTGTGCACCTTAGCCTCGTGCTCAATTTCCCTGGATACACCGCTGATGTTTATAATGTGGTCAAGTAGTGATCCTGTAGCACTCTGGCCACCTTCATTTAGCCACATCCCAGGTATCATTGCACCAAAGTATGGTCCCCAGATACCTGGTATGAATCGTGGTTCCGCAGAAACCGCCATATGGCATGATGACGTTCCACCTATCAAAGCGACAACTCTGTTCAGCTCCTCAACTTGTGGTATTTCGTTAAATTCAGTCCCCAAGACCCCGATTCCACCAGCATGAGCATCGACAATACCTACTGCAACCCTTACATCTTTGGTTAACCCCAATTCAGTCGCAACCGTTGGCAAAAGATTACCCACGCTTTCTCCGGGTGCCTTAATGGTTACACCTATCTTGTTGTCTAAAAAAACGTCCGGAATTCCTATTCTATCAAAGAATGTCTTGTCCCACCTCCCTTCATGACCCAAATAAGTCCATTTACAAACAGTTGTGCACAGACTTCTCACATCAGCGCCAGTCGCTCTGTACGTCATGAAATCAACCAAGTCCATAAATTTTCCAGCCTTTGCCCAGCTTGCAGGCAATTTCTCCTTAAGCCAGAGAAGCTTTGGGGGCTCCTGCTCGGGAGAAATTCTTCCCCCTAGGTACTTCAAAATGCCATGATGAGTAGCGTTGATCTTTTCTGCTTGGTCGATCGCCCGATGATCCATCCAAACAATGACGTTGCGCTCGGGTCGCCCTGTCGGAGATACCGAAAGCGGTTCGTCGTGGCGATCTAAGGCGACTAAAGAACATGTAGCATCAAATGCCAATCCAACGATCTCGCGTCCAGAAACACCTGCTCGTTTCAAAGCACTTTGTACAGACCATGATGTAGCCGACCATATGTTCTCCGAAGATTGCTCGACAAAATTGTCACCTGTAAAGAAGATACTTATTTGTTTCTCCGAATATCCCTTCATTTGTCCTTGCGTATCAAATACTCCCACGCGAACGCTCCTAGTTCCTACATCAACAGCTATGACGTACTCTTTTACCTTTTTAATTATTTCTTCATGCTGAAACCGTTTTGATTCCATGATGCCTTAAGCCTCTCCAAAATCCCATGCGTTTAGGTTACCGCAGAAATGCACTTTGATCCCTAAATTGTGCATTGCCGCAGCCTTAGCGTACAACGCCCGTATGGCTTCCCGCCGACCATTCGAATATGCAACCTGTATATGATTCGACTTGTGTCTCGCCATAAGCTGGTTGCGCGACACTCCGTCTAAAACGGCGTGCATAATTGGCCATTGATAAGTTGTTAGCTTCAATCTTTCTTCAGTTTCTTCAATAGGCAACTCGACCACCTTCCCAAGGCCTATGTCGCAGTTAAGACTTCCCTTCTCAACAAAGATCCTGCTCCAAACTATATACCCAGGCTTGCTAATGCCTTTTAATGTTCCACCACCAAGCGGGAAATACACAGCTGGCTGCCGCTCGACCTCCGTCCCTTTATAGCCATCGATATAATGAGCAGGTGGCGCTGCACCTGAGATCTGAAAGACCCAGACGAAATCATGAATATTGTTGCCTTCAAAGTACCTTCCCCACCGAACATCATGTAGGGTCGTTTCGGGTGGTAAGCCGAGCCTGCGCCACAAGCGATACGTCACAAGGGCGTCTAATCCAGCGCATTCATCCACTTCATTAAAATGCGGCAGCGCCTCCCCACTGAATAGCTCTCTTCTCGTGGCTTCGTGGAAAACCGGAGGCCTGTCAACGTTATTTAAAAGACCTTCCGCCAAATCAGACGCTGGACACAGATCCTTCAGCCCTTGTTGATACTGGATACCAATAGCATCACATCCAAACTCCTCGGCTATGCGTATCGCAGCAATATACATTTTGCACTGAAGTATGATCTGCCTCTCTGTTAAATCAGTTTGCTCACGATGTCCAATGTTGAACTTTACCCCTTTATTTTGCATCCATTCATAAACGTCATGAGCCTCATGGTCAGGAACTGACATCATCTTTGCAAACAGGGTTGATTGACTCAAACGTTCCTTGAAGACCCCCACAGGGAACAGTAGCTCATCAGGAATAATAGCGTTATACATACCCATACACCCCTCGTCAAAGATGCCCATAATGGCTTTCTTATCTTTTAGCTCTTGTGAAACCTCGCTTGCTAAAGAAATAAGCGGTTCAGGAATATCAATTTCTTCATAGGAGTGGACATGTGATAAATCATGCAAAATAGTACCATCCTTCAACCAACTTTGGATGCCTTCGAGGAAGAAATCATCATCAAAATCTTCACTCCATATTGTGCTGTAATCTATGCCAGCTTTAGTTAAGCAAGCGTTTATGTTGAGTAAGCCTACTAACCCTGGCCAAGTACCGCTCCAGTTTGCGATCGTTAGTATAGGTCCTTTATGATCGATGAGCCCTGGCAAAATATGGTGGCTGTATTGCCAAACAGCTTCCGCTACAATAATAGGAGCATCAACTGGTATTGAACGAAAAACCTCAATGCCATATCTTTGACTGTCAATGAAACCGTGCTTTTTGATGGGGTTATATTTATGTGCCCGCACAACCTCTACCCCTTCTCCTTGAAAGGCTTTTATGACTTTCCATTCCATTTCTCTTTGAGCATTTTCACAAGCCTGGTTTGCCGAGAGACGAAGATCTCCATTTGCAATTAAGTAAACCTGTCCCATCCTAAGCCTCCTTGTTCTTTTAAATCGTTTGATCGATATAGCATAATGTAATATATGTCGATAATGACGCTATCAATAGCTAGGTTAACCCGAGCAAAAAGCTCTCCCTCATCCTCCGTTATAAACAAAAGTGCCATACAGGCGTACATCTCTTGAGGAACTGCCAACCATTATCCGATACTCCCCTTGCTCGATCTCCCAAACCTTGTTCATCTCATCAAAATAACAGAATGCATCCCTATCCAGAATTATTTCAACAAGCTGTTTTTCACCTGCTCTTAGACGTACTTTCCGGAATGCCTTTAGCTCCTTTATAGGTCTTATCACCCTCGATTCAGGCTTGCTAATATAAACCTGACACACCTCAGCACCCTCAAGGTCTCCAGCATTTCTGACAAGGAAAGAAATCCTTAAAGGAAATGGATTGAATGGTGCTAATGAGTTTATTACTAAATTCGAGTAAACAAATTCCGTGTAGGAAAGACCATGACCAAAAGGGAATAATGGCTCAATGTCATTCTTATCGAAATGCCGGTAGCCGACGAATAAGCCCTCCGAATATACAGTATGTCCGTGCTCGGCTTTGTAGGAGCTAAAAGCAGAACAATCACTCCACTTTTTTGGGAAAGTAATTGGTAATTTTCCAGACGGGTTCTGCGCCCCTATCAACACATCAGCGATCGCGTTTCCTGCTTCGGAGCCAGCAAACCATGCCTCCAAGACAGCTTTAACACGATCTACCCATTTATACATCAGAAGAGGCGATCCGTTTATTAGAACAACGATCACATTCTTATTCACTTCAGAGATGGACTCTATTAAGCTGTCTTGCTGACACGGAAGGTCCAGACTCTCACGATCTTTCCCTTCCGTCTCAAAGAATCCGGACGTGCCCGCAAATACGATTACAACATCGGCCTTTCGCGCCGCCTCGACAGCATGGCTCACGAAATTCTCGACAGGTCTAATCCATCCAAACTTTATAACTGCGTCTCCTTTTGCCTGAAAATATTCCAATCTGATCTTATATTTTTTACCTGTTGCTAGGTAAGCTTTGCAAGAACTATATCTGGCCATGTGGGCGGTCCAATCATCGACAACAAGTTCGTCTTCAAGGAATACCCTCACACCATCGTCGCTAATGACCTCCAATATATATTCGCCATCCTCGTCTACTTTTATATATCCCGACCACCTAACTGAATAATTCTCCGATGGAAGCCCATCGGCAGGGATGCTGTATCCCCAGTCAAAATTTATTGATCTGTCAACTCTGACTACAACCGGACTGCCCTCTAAATTTACGTTGTCAAAGTACTCTCCAAGTAGGCCGTGAACTGCCTCTGATTTCTCATCCACATATAAATAGGAACTATCCGCCGGGACAACATCTCCTGCAAGGTGAACTCCCATTTCATAATAAATCGTAACTCCCTTTAGCCTACTTCTCAGTGCATCGAGAGGACTAACTGAATATGATGGAGACACCATTGAACTTCCCCCTCCGAGCCTTATTTCTGTGGCGTTCGGACCCACGACAGCAACAGATTTTATTTTTCTTACATCAAGTGGAAGAACACGATTTTCGTTTTTGAGCAAAACGATCCCCTCACATGCTGTCTTATACGCAATATCCCTTCTTTTTGCCTCTTCCAACACAATTGTCTTGCTCCCCTCACTATTCAAAAGCCCCAACCAAAGAACCACACGAAGGATCCTTTTGACCTTGTCATCAATGGTCACCAATTGAACTGCTCCTGATGCCAGCGCACGGCCTATACTACGGAAGTTAAGGTGAACCCCTTCAGGCATTTCTATGTCCAGCCCAGAATTCACTGTCGGAATAACACTGTGTACTGAACCCCAATCTGAAATCACAACCCCTTTAAAATTCCACTCATCTTTTAGCTTCTTCTGTAGGAGGTACTTGTTTTCACTGCAATAGCAACCATTGACCTTGTTGTAAGCGGACATTACACCCCAAACGCCACCCTCTTCCACAGCTGCCTTGAATGCTGGCAGGTAAATCTCATTTAATGCTCGCTCATCGACTTCGACGTCAAGAACCTTCCGCTCATACTCCTGGTTATAGCAAGCAAAGTGTTTTACGGTCGCTACAACTCCCTCACTCTGAACTCCCTTAATATAGGCTACTGCTATCTTAGAGGCCAGGCAGGGATCCTCGCCAAAACCTTCGAAAGTCCTACCATTATGTGGTACTCGAGCAATGTTTACGCAGGGGCCCAATATGACATTCCTGCCCTTCGAGGCAGCCTCCAACGCCAGCGCTTTCCCAACCTCTTTTACCAAGTCGGGATTCCATGTCGAAGCCATCGCTATTCCGCACGGAAATGCGATTGATCGGCCCCACCTGATCCCAAGGGGACCGTCTGTCATTTTCAATGGCGGAATTCCAAGTCTTTCGACAGCCTTAGTCTCAAAGGTCTCTGAACCAGCACCAGCTATGAGGCTAATTTTTTCCTTCAAGCTCATCTGGCCCATTAAATGTTCAATTTCGTAATCTACGTCCCTTTCCGCCATGTGAGTGTCACTCCCTTTTGTTAATTGGTACCAACTTTTCGGCAAAAACACGTTTATTGTCGGTTTATGAGGAGAATCAAGCTTTACTGCTTGCGAATCGATGTTAGACTCACATCAATTCAACAATAATCCCCTCGTCAGCCCGAAGTTTTATATCTTTCAGTTCCACCTCCGTAGCACCATCCAGATATGTCGATAGAATCCTTTTGCCTTTGCCTGTCCCAAATCCACCCAACGACACTCGCTGTTGATGATGGCTGAAGTTGAGTGCGATAAGTAGCCCGTTGCTCTCGAGAATCCTTAAAAACAAATAGCAATCTGGCGAATCACAGTCCACTGCCTGATACTCACCATTGGTTAACACCAGCGAGTTTTTTCTGTATTTAATTAATGCTCTGTAAAGATTGAGAATCGAGCGTGGCTCGTCGATCTCCTTTTCAACATTGACAGTTTTATAGTCAGAGGACACGGGAAGCCATAAGCTGGGATTCCCAACTGATGAAAAACCTGCATTAGATGAGCCATTCCACTGCATTGGTGTTCTGCAATGGTCACGTCCACTACCAGGACTGCGCTTCTCCGCGCGATCGCGCCTGCTTTCGGAAACGATCTCCACATCCGTCATACCTAACTCGTCTCCATAATACATTTGTGGTATACCTCGCAACGTCAGCAAAAGCATGGCCGCAACCCTAGCTTGTGCAACCCCAACGCGAGAAGCCACCCGAGATACGTCATGATTGCCCAGACAAAAGGTGGCTAAGTCGTTATATGAAATGTTCATCTCAAGCGCATCAATTGCCTCCTTCACGGATTGTGCTTCCCAAGGAGATGTCACCAGTGCAAAACTGTAAACTGAGTGAAGCTCGTCATGAAACCCGCCAAAATAGCTCCTCCAGCTATCGAGCTCACTTGCATGTACCTCTCCCACAGAGAATAGCGGTCCACTTGGTCTAATGGAATCCAACAAAGCTCTTAGTTCGCGATACAGATTATGAACATCTGCGTGCCCCTTATCGTGAACGTGTAGCTGGGACATAAACTCATCTGGCCGGCCAGTATAGCACAGGTTAGGTGGGTTGTCGCGAAACTCTGGATCTTTAATGAGTCTTTCGGCGGAGTCAATCCGCAACCCATCTATACCTCGTTCAACCCAGAATCTAATTGTTTCAAACATAGCATCCTTAACAGCTGGATTTCGCCAATTAAGATCTGGTTGTTCGATTAGATGTGAATGCAAATAGTATTGCCCAGTTGAAGCATCCCATTCCCATGCACTTCCTCCAAATACACTTATCCAGTTGTTTGGGGGAGTATTACCTGACCGTGGGTTCGCCCAATAGTACCAATTGCGCTTAGTGCTATACTTAGAGGATCGAGATTCCTTAAACCAAGGGTGTTCGTTCGATGTATGATTAGGTACAAAGTCTATGAGCACCTTCAAGCCTCTAAGGTGTGCCTTCTCCAGCAAGATATCGAAATCTTCTAGATTACCAAATGCTGGATCGACCGAGGTAAAATTAGAAATATCATATCCCATGTCAAGCTTTGGAGATGGATAAAAAGGCGTAAGTAATAATGCATCAATGCCCAACACACTTGCGAGGTACTCAAGCTTCAGTGTTACCCCTTTCAAATCTCCAAGCCCGTTTGAATCACTATCATAAAAACTGGGTACATAAACCTCATACAAAGTTGAATTCCGCCACCAGTCAAGCACGGCAGTTATCCTTGCTGATTTGCATCAAATAATAGCGCGAAAATTTTATCGGATTGAGAGTAATCAGGTATAATTAGGTCTGCACCTGCTTTTATAAGGCGAGCCCGCTTCGAAACATTTAGGCCGTACCGCCGAATTTCATCACTAGCTACACCAATTGCTATACCACCGAATCTCTTCGTTTCTCTTAGTTCCACAGGGCCGTCGCCAAAGCAAACCAGGTGTTTACCCTCAAGCTTGTTCTCACCAATTATTGTCTTAATAACCCGTCTCTTTGTATTAGTCGACGCATCACCCATGTAACCGTAAATCCTGTCCTGGAAGAAGTGTGCATACCCCAGACTTTCGGCCTCACGAACCACATCAGCCTGATCAGTGCCACTAGCAAGGTATAGTGTCACACCTTTAGCGTAAAGTCGACGTATGAACTCTACAGCGCCCTTTATCACGAAATCACTAACTTCTAATTCCCCACGCCGTAATTTCGCCAAACGTGCCTCGACATGGCGTATCAAGGCCTCATTGTAAAGTTCTTTGTAACCTTCTGCCGTGAGAACTTGATCCTCTGGTACAAATCCAAACTCCCGTACCATCCCCACTAATGCCTGCATCTGCCGAATCGTCTCAATTCCTGTCGATTGATCAATGTATTCTCTCACCCTTTCCACGACATGATGGTAGGTCTCTTCCTCGACGGTGGTATAATCCCCCCCCAATATGAATCTGACCATTAACGGTTCCATGATAGCCTCCCACCCTTGGCGAAGCACCGATATTGTGCCGTCGTGGTCAAATATCACATGCTGGACACTTCCACGACAAAAATCCTGTGTCACTATTTCAACCTCTGAGCCCTCAATATACCTTGCCCGACGAATGTCGTCGCCAAGCTCAGGTCTATAAACGTAGTCTGCATTTTCCCACATATCCACGATCTCCTCTGGGCTAGCTGTACCAGTTTGCTGAACCTTCCTAACAGTGACAGCCGCTGCCAGATTCCCAATCTCTCCTGCAACTTCGTAATTCCCTCCTGCAGCAAGCACTGCCGTAATCGTAGCAACCATGGTATCACCAGCTCCTACAGGGTCCACCTGTCCCAAAATTTGGACTCCGGGAAGTTCAGTGTATTTATCGCCGCTGTACAGAACAATTCCTCTATCACCCCGGCTAATGTATACAGGCTTACGGTTTTTTTCATAGATTTGACGGGCGTATTTCCTAATATCATCCACAGAGACGAACCCGTCCCTTTCCTTTCTTTCTCCGCAAATCCTCGCTGCCTCGGTCGCATTTATCTTACAAATCATCCCCTTGAACCACTCGCTCATGTTCCTGGAGTCAAGGACAAAAATCTCTTTCGAAGTGGATGCCGCTAACTCATTCAACGTTCGGATTACTCCTTCGGAATATATACCCCCTGTTAATTGTTGATTCACTATAAGTGCATCCAATTTAGGCACCACTTTTAACAATACACCTATCAAACTTTTTTCGGTGATTGGATCCATCCTGTTAAACCGGCCAAAGTCAATTCTTTCCTGTTCCACCGTGCCCATGTAGGGCTTCCCATAAACAGGCGTGTCCCAATCAACTTCTTGGATAATTATCCCTTCAGCATTTGCACCTCGCTTTTGAAGTTGGTTCAACATCTCTCTGCCAAAGATGTCATCACCAACAATGCCAAAAGCAAAAACTTCTGGGACTCCGAGATCTACTAAATTACTGATGACATTCCCAGCCCCTCCAAGGCTATATCTTTGTTTGACCACAGCTCGGGTCGGCTTTCCTGTCTCTACTGATAATTCAGAAATCCTGTCGTCTAACAGCCAGTATGCATCCAACGTGAAATCCCCAATTACTCCAATTTTGATTTTCTCAATTTCTGAGAAAATCTTAACAAGATATGATTTGTCCTTCAGCTGATTCATTGCAATTAACCACAGTAATTTTTTCCCGTTGCAGACTTGCCTAATGATCTATTCTCGGATACCATAGCATCTATGGAATACGATTAAATGTAAACATTGCTATTTCTCTTACGTACCCACAGAAGTACCTGGAACAGCCTGGTAATCTACTCTTCCATTGTACGCCAGTTTTGCGACAACCCAATGCGTCCTTGGAGAATATACGAAGTTCCTATCAGCACATTTCATTTCAAATTCAAACCGCTGTCTACTATGACCTGTCAGGCAAAACCAATGGCTCCGCGGCACAAGTTCAAAGATCGAGTAACGTCCCACCATGTCTGCTGGCCACCCTTCGATAGACGTGATCAATTCAACGATCCCTTCTATATTATCATCATTAGGATTGTCGACTTCTGCCCATATTTTCCTCCCGTCTTTCCCTACAGTCCAGGACAATAATGAAGGCCCACCTATTTCCATGACGTCTTGAAAAATTTGGCCATTGTGGCTAACTCTTGCCTTAATAATTCCCTTCCTCTTTCCGTACCAGCGACCAAAAGCGATAAGAAATGGAATTAACACTTGTTTTCGTGGAGCGATCTCATAGCTTAAAGATTCTGGGATGGTGCGCCATTCGGCTGGAAGCTCAAACCTTACCTGACCTGAGACCGTTTTATCGACGTAGTTATTAACCAACCCTAAATATCCTTTTGCAACAGTGACCCCACCCTGCCTGATGTGAATCCCCTCCTTGATCTCCCCCCTTAAAGAGATTCCAATAGTGCCGTAACCAATTGGCCCATCGCCAGCGTTGTGTTCCCAATGCTTGAAATGAATGACTTTCCCTTCTTCTCGCTCCTTTCCTAAAATAACAACGGAGCTGTGCCTCCTGACTTTATCCGGTACGAGACACAGTGATTCTATCGAGAATGGTTTAACACTAAATCTGACATCCCCACCAGCTGATGAGACTCTCTTTATCGGTTCATCAATCAGATTTGTCGAGAAAGCGTCACGGACCTGGTCGAAGAATTTTAACCCTGCCTCAGAATACAACCCTTCAGCCTCGTAGAACCGAACGATAATACCTCGCTTGACATCCACTTCACCTGATTCGAATCCCGCTGTTGGATTTTCCAGCGGCTTAAGAGCGGTCAGGACTAGGGTATCTCCTTCAAGATTCAAGAAACTCTGTCTTGACTTTAATGGCCCGACATGCTTGCTGGTTTGTAATGCTATTAACGGGTTGTTGTATTCATACCCAATTCGATACGTCTTTGCATCGCGCCACGTGCCTGCGTGGGGGTAGCACGAATAATAGAAATTATGAGTTTTCCTCTCTGGTACAAACAGAAACGGAAGCCGATCTCGTCCCCAAGGAGTGTATCCCCAAGCCGCAGTATGCATTAAAAAAAGCACCATTGTTCCATCGTTCTCAACAGAATTTAAAACTTCACCTTCGTTAATCAACGCCACACCATAATCATCTACAGTGAGTTTCTTCCCCGTTCCATTGCATTCAGCAGGTAGAGCAACGATGCCCTCTTTTTCCCAGATCTCGCCAAATAATTTTCGAAGAATTTTTTTTAGAGAAGATCTGTCGGCGCCGCTCACAAGCAGGACAGGCAACGGGGGCCAGCCTTGCGGAACGTCATGATCAAGCAAAAACAAAACCGAACCTCCGTTTTCTCTCAATCGCTGATCGAAACTATTTGCGATATCGGGGTCCACACTTTTCAACAGTTTCACAGCGTAGGAGTTCCCTACGCCAACATCAGTAGAGCTCAAAACAACTCTAAAAGATGTCCCAAACTTAAGATCTTCATTAAAGCTAGACGGGCCGGGGATCAAAGTGTCTTGGTAAGGTAGCTTCTCCCGTCTGCTCCAATCACAGTCGTCATAGGTCGGAGTTGAAGGAATTCCTTTCATGAACAACTTCTTGCCGAGCTCATATGCTAAATGTGAAATTTGCACGTCATGAGGTATAATCACGTTAACCATACCAATAGATACCGCCTGTCCGTCACTAAATACAATCTTCCCAGAACACGAATAATCTACCCACTGGTAAGCACGCCTAGCTGCACAGTCAGAGTAGTTCTTTCCCTGATGAAAACGAAAATCCAAGTTGCCTTTACTTTTCGTCCTCACAACGGCTCCAAACCTGTCGTCAAACACGGGCTGAAGTCCGACTAGATTTTGCGGAAATGAAGCAACAAAAAGCTGGTGCGTGCCTTGGTAACCCTCAAGCCTAGTCTGAAAATCAATCCTCCTCACGCTATCGTACAGTGTTATAGTCTGATATCGGTTTTTGCAACCTTTCAGTTCCCCCTTGATAACAATTTGACTCGCTATAGTACCACGCCGTATTTCAATGTCTGCAACGTAGTCACTGGAAAAAAACTTCGGCCCTGTAGTGTAAACCTCCCACGAAGGTTCGTTTCGATCGGGTTTTTCCTCAAGAATAACAATCTCATTCCAGGGTTTGTTCGGAGAGGGAACTAGCTCTCTACCGTTTTCCTTGTCATAAACAGAAACAATTGCTCCACCTTTTGACTTATCGACCTTTATGCTAAAAAATTGGTTTTCGATCATGTCGCCCTTTTCTATCGTGACTTCATTCAGACCCCCACTACCTTTAACGATGTGGTATGTACTGTATCCCATTGCTGGAACGTTCCGTGCTATGAAGAGAATTTCATACTCAATCGTGCCCGCCATCTCCCTATGGCTCTCAACCTGAAAGTTTACCATTTCGCCTTCGGAATCGACGACTCTGAATTTTCTCAGAGATGACTTCATCCGGACTTGTGCACGCACCACATCAGTTCTTGCCCAGTTTAATGGGTTGAAGACTACAATAGCAATCCCTTCACAGCCGTGCGTATCTATCTGATTGCTTATATACAATAGTGAGTTTCGCAATGCTTCCGTACTAAGTTCGAGTGACTCCCTGTAGTGTTGCAAGATGTCTAGTGCTGCTCTGTCACATGAGGTCCCTGTGATTGCATCATGATGCTGATTAAAGAGGATTTGTCGCCATGCCTTATCAATAGACTTGTCAGGATATTTCGCCCCGAGATATGCAGCCATAGTTCCGAATTTCTCAGCATTGATAATTACATTCTCGCAGATTCGATTTGCAATCTTCAAGTCAATTCTTGATACCCCAGTGCCTTGGTGGTACCACTCAAAATCACGAGCGAGTATCGGAATATCTAAATTTTTCTTTTTGATTTCTTCGTGAGCCCGACGAAACCATTCGTCCTCAACTCTTCCACCCATAACAATCTTAATGTCTTTACGAGACGATAATGCTTTAGATCGTCCGACCAAGTCAGAAGTTGGTGGTTTAAAATCAACGGCGTTCAGCCTAAGATCGCAAGACAGCCCTATAGAGAAAATCTCTCGAGTAACTAAATGGGCAAATTTGACAAAGTCCTCTACACTTTCGGCTTGTACGAACCTATCTCCATCTGGGACCTGTACGCCATACGGCATTCGCTTCACGAGAATAATAGAACCGTCAAGAGACCGCTGAAAGAATAGAGCGCGAGCCCCATAGATTGGCTTAGACCAAATGCAACCCCTGAACCTTGTTTTGGTTAGTATTTGGGCCAATTGGGTGATATGACCGAACACATCCCAAGCCATGTATATCTGAGGCTTATCGCCAAGAATCCTTTCATGATAATACCTCCCGTAAAGGATATTCCGCAGTAACCCTTCGCCGCTGATTAAGACCTCAGCTGGCTGGTTATATGATCCCCCAGTCGATAGTCTACCCTGTTTCACTAAGTCTCTTACATATTCCCGGTCTTCTGGGGTTGTATCTAAGTATGGTTTTAAATAAGTTAATTCATGGAAAAAAATCCCAAATCCCGGATCAAATCTACACGCTAGTAGGTGCTGCTCAGCATTCTTGAGCAGTGAGTAAGCATAGTCTCTCTGATCTTCTAGCCAAACGGCATCGGAATGAGACCCTTGAAGTAGATACAGGATCGGTGTCCTCTTGGTCATATCTTCATCCCTCATTCATTATAGTTATTGTATTAACTTCCCACGTGACCAGTCACGGAAATATTCTTTTACAGATCGCAACAAGGAAAAAGGAGGGGATTCTATTGTCAGACGAACCACCGGCTTTATGGGCAAGCCAATTCCACCTAGGGCAACCTTCCCACTCAGGGGCCAAGCCGCGCGCGCAAGAACCTGGTTCATCTTGAGCACGGTGATAAACCTGCTCCTTGCATCACTAAGATTGCACTTTTGGAAGCTATGCAAAATCTCAGATAAGATGCCTGGAAAAATGTTAGCGCCTCCACCCACTACGCCTTTCACACCAAGAGCAAGATCGGATAAAAAAGTGGTCTCGATCCCCGACAATACTGTGACATTATCTGCAGCGGCTTCTACCATCCACGCCGTTCTTTCTACGTCAGCATTTCTATACTTTATGGCTTTGATTTTATCTATTTCATTTACAAACCGTGCCATTAGACGGGGTGTAACCGAACGAGGCCCAGACCCACGAGGATCGTAAATCATGATAGGCGTCTCCACTTCACAACTCAATGATCGGTAAAAGTTAAAGATTTGGTCTTCATTCGCACCTACAAACTCGGGCACCGCCATAGTGATGCCATCAGCTCCAATAGATTGAGCATAAACACTCAACTCTATCGTCTCATCAAATGATAGTCCAGCAGTATGGGGGATCACAGGAACCCTCCCCTGAGCGGCCTCAATAACAATCGAGATAACTTTCTTCTTTTCCTCTAGGCTAAGCATGTTGTATTCTCCCGATCCCCCTAGCGGCAACAAGAGATCGACATTCTGCGAGCAAAGCCAATTCGTCAGGTACTTAAGGGCATCCTCATCGAGATGCATGTTCTCATCAAACGGCGTAATCATAGGCACGACTACTCCTTTAAAAGCCGTATCACCCATTGCACCTCCTCCCGAAAGTTAGCCCCAACGTCACGATCTGCTTCTTCCCAATAACCATCCTAATCCTGTTGTCGACCGCCTCAATTGAACCTTTAAAGTTTTCCTGCAGGTCAAGCAAACACGCCTCCTTTATCTCGAAGCTCGAAGTTATAGTTGCTAGCTGCTCACGCTCGCTGATGTTGTAGAGTCTGAGAACAGCCTGGTCCCTTGATTCTGCGAGCTTAAGCGAACTCATAACGATTGAATCACCATCGATACTAACTATGTCTGCCGTATTAGACAATTCTCCCTTATGTATATAAGTCTGTTCTGCAATCATCGGTGCATTGTGGGCAATAGCCACGTGTACAGCATCAGAGGTGTCATAATAGCCTTTATGCAGATATAATGAATAAGAGAATGTATGCCGTCCTAAGCATTGAGCACCAGGTGTTTCAATCATTGGCCCAGCCCCAGCACGTCTTGTTAACAGATCTCTCCTAGAAAGCCATCCCACGCCTCTTAGCAAGGTCAACAGAATTCTCGCTCCCCCTCCTTCGTCCGGTGGAAGCACCTCATATTCTGGCAATCCGCGATTTATAAGGCAGGCACCCATGTTCCCATCTGACACGTCCACGAAGGCACTTTGGGGGAAGGTCGCTACTTCAACCTCCTGACCAGAAAGCAGTTGAGGAGGATGGCCCAGTATGCGCGCTTCCTCTGACACAAAAAGTGGACGCTTCACACAATCGAAAGGACTATGGGCACAAGAAAAGCCTGACTTAATAGGGGTATCGAACGCCACGCGTAATCGGTGATCCTTCACACAATTATTAATTTCCGTTTCAAAATCAATCCTTCTAACCCCCTCATACATCATGATCTCTGAATTTATAAAATATCGCCTTAACTTAAGACTCCTCGACTTTCGGTCAGACTTTAACGCAATAGGCAATAACATCATGTAGCTGACCCTCAAAGATACTTTCACAGGGAATTTTGATGTGATTTTCCAGCGTGCAGAAAATCGTCTCGAATCAACGATCTCGTCAAATAGTGCAGGTGAATAATTATATTCATCTCCTGCGTCAGATCCATCTAAAAAATAGTGGGCGTCCTTAAATACGGCGTTTGTCTCTTTATCGATGATCTTAAGCTCCCCGTGGTCGAGAACCTCAACATGATAAAATTCATTTTCGATGAAGTGGTCGCCGACTCGAAGGTGGTGCTCCATCCTCTTCTCACCTCTCTGAACAATCCAATACGTCTTCCAACCGCACGATGGTATGTCTCTTCCAATAAACTGCAATATCACCTTTTTTTGTCCTTGGCTTGGTGCCTCTGCGGCAAACCCCAGACCTTCGCCACCCGACGATGCACCCCCGTGTTCCAATCCGGGTATTCGCTTTAGAGCTGCACGAGATTCACTCCCAAACAAAACCACTGCTTCCACCTGATTACCGTTACAATCAATCAGTGCAAGCTCTCCTGAACGCTTAAGAATAGCGTCACATGTAACAACATCCGATCGCCTTTTATCCAAGGTATTGAAAACGATGACAGGTATTCCTTGCTTGCCTAGGGTATCTATTTTAGCTGAAAGGTTGGCAATTGCTCGGCTCACCATTCCTGTTCCAATTTGCTCTGCTGCTGTAAATCGTTCGATCATCTCTCGATGAACGTCATCTACTGAACAACCACATATAGAATCGTGCGGATGATTCAACAACAAATTTTTCCAAGCTACGGTGAACAGGCCACGATCATAGACGCCCCCGATCAACCAGCTGGCAACTGACAATGGCTCTGCATATCGCTCAAGCAGAGTTTCAACACGCCTGTTCATCTGCTTAAGATAAACTCTTGTTGAGATTACCCCTGGGGTTATTCTAGCGGGTCGATTCTTACGAAGCTCGCCTTCCACTACAATGAGCTTGGCAACGTCTATATCCGTTCGCACTGCTCTGACATAGCTCGGAAGATTAGAATGAATGACCTCGGCATCAGGCATGGATTTCCTGAGATGATCCAGTTTCTCAGGCAGATGAGGGTCTGGATAGCAGTGGTCACTCCCATTAAGAAGCAAAATATTCTTGGTTGCAGCCAGCTTTTCCATTTTTATTATGGTGATCGCATAATTCTCTTCGTTTTCCATATCGCCAAGGACAAAGTTCCAATACCCAAAGGGTAAGTATGTCGCTAAGACTGTGGAGCCGTCTGGCGACTTCCACAAGAATTCTGTCGATTTGACCTCTGGACCAACCCCACGGTATACCTGAGCATTATCAATACTGAACCCTCTCAGAATCTGTGGTATCTGCGAGTTATAGCCGAAAACATCAGGCAAGTAACCACAATTCATCCGTGCACCAAAACGGTCCGCTATCCTTTTGCCAAACATTAGATTTCTTACAAGTGCTTCGCCACTTGGGATGAACGTATCCGCCAACACATACCATGGACCAATAATAAGTCTTTTCCCTTCCACTAGCTTCCTAAGTCGAGACTCGGCTTCTGGTCGAACCTCCAAGTAGTCTTCCAGCACCACGGTTTGTCCGTCTAACATGAAACTATCATATTGAGGCATCTCTTCAAGAATGTGAACAACCTTGTCAAGCATTTCTACTAACAACATGCGGAACCGTTGAAAAGGCCGATACCATTCCCTATCCCAATGCGTATGTGACACAACATGTAGCTTGTACATTACCACGCTCGGTCTGAATGATCACCCACGAAACGATCCGCAGTTGCGCAAAGATAATGATTCATCACCGTTGTTGCTTAGCACATACTGAAGCTTTGTCGGCAGTTCCTCGATAATACGTTCTATGATTTTCCGCTCTTTCCTAGTTGCCGGAGTAAGTGGTGGCCTAGGATTACCCACGGGAAACCCCGATACCTCTATGGCTGCTCGAAGTAACGGAATGGGGTTGGTTCTTCCATTTAATGTAAGGGCATCAAAAAATTTCGACAGCTGGAGATGAATCTCAATAGCATCCAGAATCCTCCCTGAAAAGAAAGAGTTAATCATTCGCCGCATTTCCCTTCCCACCACGTGTGAGCCTCCACTGACAACGCCGACGCCCCCTTGTGCGAGAACAGCCAACGCCATGGCGTCATCGCCGACATAGACCCCGAAGCGCCTCGGAGTCTTAAGTATGAACCTTGTTGCCTGGGTAGGATTTATGCCCGATTCCTCCTTTATTCCAATTATATTATGGAGCCTTGCAAGCCGTGCCAGAGTGTCAGGCTCAATGTTCGTACCTGTAAAGAGAGGTATGTTATATATCAACATTGGAAGGGATGTTGACCTCGCCACAGACTTGAAATGCTGATACAAACCCTCCTGGGTAGGTCTGGAGTAATACGGAACTACAACCATAATAGCGTCCACATGCTTCTTCTCTGCTTGTTTCGTTAGCGCAATGGTCTCCCATGTGGATGCCGACCCGACGCCAGCAATTACAGGTACTCTGCCACTAACTGCACCCTTGACTACCTCAATCAAGCGAACACGTTCGTCAAAACTTAGGTTAAAGAATTCCCCTGTCGTTCCCGTTACGATAATGCTGTCGGCTTTCTCAGCTCCCAGAATCCAGTCTACCAGTTGCTCCATCTTTTTGTAATCTACATTGCCGTCCCTCTTGAACGGGGTAACCAAAGGAAGTAATATTCTCCCTAATTGCATGTCCATACTTCTCCTCTTACTTTAAAATACAACGGTTGATCGTCCTCAAACTGCATACAATTGTAACTCTTTGATAGCGGCGGTTAAAAAATCCCACATCGGATTCCGGAGTTTTTAGATTTGCTCCCTAACGTAATATGGCAAACTTTCCTATCGCCTCTGATGGGGAATCATCAAAAGGCCTCGCTATAACTTTGAAAAGATAAACGCCATTAGGAAGAGGATCACCGTCCTCATCTCTCAAGTCCCAACTCTCTTGGGGGTAAACGTTGAGGCCAGCTCGGCCATAAAAGTTGAAGACCTTGACTAACCGCCCAGAAAGAGTAAACACATTTATCTTAATGTCGGCATTTTGGGCAAGGTTGAACCAAAAGCTCATCCGCGTGCCGGCGGGATCAGGATATGTGTATAAATCAGTCAACATCTGAACTGCCCCAATCACCAAATTTAACCTTTCCTCTGTCATATTTAGGTCTCTGTTCCAAGCGGAAATCTTTACAGTGTGCTCACCTGGCAACAGTCCAGAAAGCGTATACGTAACAATACCCTCATTAGCATTGCCTTTGAAATAAGGCGCAAGGTTTATCGATTCTTTATCATCATCGACATAGAGCTGTGGTGAATATTGAGGAGCAAAACTAATTCCACTTGTTTTGTCAACAAATGTAATCTGAAGCGTCGGTTCCAAACCTACGGCACCTTTCAATAGTCCGGCAGGTTGTCCATTTACTAATATGTCAATGATAGGTCCCGCTGCGCTGTGGCCACTTACAGAAGTTACCGTCCGCACAACATCCAATGAATCTGCCGATCCGTTTACGTCAAATGGCACCGCTCCATTTTTTCCCCAAGCATAAACCACGATCTTTCCATCTTTACCACCGAAAACGGAGTCACGGCTAATCACAAAGGTAGAATCAAGGATTCCACTTTGGATATTCCACACCTGGTCCAATAGACACCTGCCTGGCATGGTGTAAGTTATGCTTACAGCAGGCTCAAACAATTGATGATCAGAATCAAATACCATCACTTCGCTCAAACCTCTGAACAGCGAATCGACGTCGGCGCCGTTATAGACCACGCCTGAGAGATGCAGGGTTGAGCCCACGGACAAAGTATCCGGAATTGATTTGAGCACTAATTCTCCCTTAGGTCGAGCAATGTATTGTGAGGGAACACCTAGGAGGTTAATTAGCCTCGCAAAGGCTGTATACCTGATATTATTCATTTTCGCTATCAACAGTGCTTCACCGAATGATTTGGGCGTGCTAGCATCCCTGGCCAAGATCTCTTGAAGAAAACTCTTATCTATTTCATAGTTTGCAGTGCTCAATTCCCAGCGGGTAGCTGCCACAGAGGCAATACAGCCGCCATCCGGCTTTGCTAACATCAACTCCGCCATACATCTACGACCTTGCGTGTTGCCGTCGAACCGCCCAGCTTCACATGTTCCTGCGATAAACACTGGAAGTTTGGGCCCATTTGTAAGGCTGCTCAGATCAGTCGGTGCGTAGAAGAGCGTTTCGTTACAGAGTTGCTGGTAGTTCCCATGCCCAAGGAAATTCACAATGAGTGCGCCGGAAGCATATCCAGACAAAAAGGCACTTCTCGCAGCGGGTTTATTTCCTTGCACATCGCGAGCAGGATATGCCATGAGGTACACTTTATCCACTAGAAAGCTTGACGGCAAGGATGTGTGAACTATATCCTCAGAATAGATTGTGAAGAGCTTATCCACATTGATGTCCCCGCCAGGGCTGTATTCGTCATCTGCCACCATAACAATTCTATTCTTCCATGCTCCGTAGACAGGATTATCATCATAGTCAATTACTTTCGTTACCATTGCGCTAAGTTCATTTTGGCTATGCGCAGGCAATCTGCCGATGATCATGTCCATCACACCATCCCGGGTCAAGTATGCAAACCAGTCGTCGGTTGCTACATCAGGATCTTCGTAAGTAGGAATCAAATTGGGAAGACTGTTGCCGGAGTTGTTTTTGTAGTCAAAGGATGCACCGCCAACAAATAAAACATAAGTCGGAGCCGTGGTCCAGTGCAAGTATGTATAGCGAAGAAAATTCCTTATCGCTGTCGGATCGAATAAGCCCCACGAAAATTCATCGTAGATGTCCTGGACATTCACTACCTTGACAGCGGGAATATTGCCGTTCCGCCAGGGTGAGGGCTCCTGAAGATGGGCAACCAACCGGTTAAGTGCATTACCCATTAAACTCTCATTGGTAATCACAAGGTAGTCTGCACTGTTCAAGGTATCTCTTAAGCCCTCAGTAGGGTTTGGAGCTGGTTGAAGTGTACCGACGGAAACGATGCTCTCAGAGGATGTTGCAAGAATCTGGTGATTCGAACCTTTCGAGGCAGAATCTAGAATGCTGAGAATCCCGTGGTCATAATCTATAGAGTACGAAGTCAAAATCCGCACGTTGAATGGATCAGTTACATCAAAAACAAAAATCCTATCGGCAAGAAAATTCTTCACAATGTATCGGTAGTAACCACCAGTCTTTGGTGAGCGAAATAGTAATGAGTTATCTTGTGCTCGCATCGAACGCCAATAATACAACTCGACCCAATCAAGATAGACTAAATTAGCACCAACCACTGCAGAGGGGTTCAAGAGCAACCCAAGCTGGTTTGGTCCGTCCAAAAGGGCACTTACGAAACTGTAGCTAGCTGTCTGCTCCCTCGCGTAATCCACCTCGGCGGAGAACAAAGGACTACCGTTAACAGACACTGTGATAGGATGGGGAATTTCGCTCCAACCTTTGAAGTGTATGAAGATATCCGCCGTGTCCCCGGGAATAGGATCAGGCAAATCGAGTGTATAGCTTTTAATGTTTCCTTGGATCAAAGCGTCCCAATACCAGTTACCGCCTGAGAAAAATTGATAATCCGGATATACGGATTCATCCTCTCGGTAGTAGTAATCGAGAAATTGCTCCACATTAGTAATGGAATCGCCAGCCGCCGGCCTGATATTCAGCTCGGCCATGCATTTCCTATTCCCTCCTCCCACCACTAACCAGTATACATTATCGTTCGTAAAATAGTTTATATAGTGTGTGGGTCTACCAGCACCCGAGTCCATCTGCCACCCTGAGGTACCAGTGGCATAAAATAGAATACGGTCACCCGGGTCGAAACGCCCGTCGTGGTTAGCATCGTCAAAGTACGTAGCAACTTCCCGCAATGAAGGCTCTGGTGAAGAAAGGTCTGTCGAAAGGGCTTTCCCGCCTCCATTGTAAATGTGGAATTGCGTTGGACTTATCAGCCTTGGGCTTACTCCAACATTTACTAATGCGTCGTAGGTAATCTCATATATCCCGTCCCGATTGATAACAAATTTGTACCAAAGGTTACCGCTTGATAGCCGGTCGCGCCCTTTATTTTGGGCACCCAAATTTTGTCTCGGCGGCCGAGAACGCCACCGTTTGGCTTGGTCATAATTCAGCAACACAGAGGCATACACGTTCTCAAAGAATCTGTCGGTCGGCACTGCAATTAGTGCTGTTCCTTCCGATCCGTATTCCACTTCGAGTTTGATCTCACGATAGACACGGATGGTTTTCGAAGCGGGGTTAAACTGAATCGGATAGATTTCTAACTCCATCACTTGTTGGTATCTTAGCCACCACACAGAATTATTTTGAGGCCCGGACAAAATCGAAGCAGGGTAGTATGAGTTCATGTCATAAATCGGTGAAGGAGAGAGTTCTGTTTCCTTCGCTCTTGTTGAGGCTTGTCGGCTGCTCTCGACATCGAATTTAATTACCGGCACAATGTCAATCCCATGATACTCAACATAACTCTCAGAGAGGATTCTGACTACAGGCATGCTGCCCGGCGGTATTCCAATGATCAAACTCTTGACGGGCACGTTTGGATACCCCGGCCGGGTTTCTTGACCGGCACCCGCAATCCTTGGAAGCACGTACATGTGTCCGCTTAATTGCAAAGTGTCGAAATGAACCTGTGGAACTTTACACATGAAAACTAGCGACCGCCTCCCTTCCTCCACAACGCTAGTCCATCGATCACTTTCCTCTCTTACACTGAGTAGTGAGCATTCACCAAAAGTTGCACAACTATACCACAATAAGATTGCGCCCAACAATAAAAACTTCACTTTTCTTCCACCTCAAAAGCGATATGAAGAATTGTCCCAAATGAACCACCTATCCATAGTGACCCGTCATCCGGGCAGGCTATCGAGTAAATATCATTAGTGGTACCTGATGATGTGCTCTCCCACTGCTCCCCACCATTGCAAGTCTGGAGCAAGGTACCGCCATCGCCTGCGGCAAAACCGTGAATTTTATCAACGAATAGCACACATCGAAGGGTAGAAGTTACTCCACTGGATTGCTTCCGCCATGTGGCTCCCCCGTCTGCAGTTTTCAGAATAACTCCCTGGTCACCTACAATCCAACCCGTTAGCGAATCAATAAAGCACAAAGACCAGAAGCTATACCTAGCCTCATAAAGAACTTGCCCGTCCCATTTTAACCCGCCGTTAGTACTCTTTAAAAACAAACCTGAGGTCCCACAAAGGTAACCAAGGTTCTTGTTGACAAAAAAAATAGACCTATAATCAAAAGTAGAAAAACCACCTGATCTTTGCCAGCTCTTTCCTCCATTTTCTGTCCTGAGTATTAACCCTTGATCACCGACAATCCATCCTTTGTCCCTATTGAGAAAGAAAACATTGTTCAGATTAATTCGGGTGCTACTTAGCTCTTTTTTCCAGGTTATTCCACCGTCTGAGGTTTGGAAAACAGCACCCTCTTTCCCAGTAACCCATCCATAGTCTTGGTCTATGAAAAACATAGATAGTGGATAGATTGACTTCAACTTTTGTCGGACCTGCCAATAGCCACCTCCGTCACGGGTCGAAAGAAAAGAGCCACTTCGTCCCAGGATATAACCTGTCAATTTACTGGGAAAAATTACCGATTGGATGTCCTCGAAAATGCCTTTCGTTTTGATATCCCAGCGCACACCCCCATCCATAGTTTTCGCAACTATTCCCCCGTCCCCGACCACCCATCCACTCTCGGACGTGTTGAAAAATGCATACCAGAGATGCTGTACCTCCCGTAGTAGAAACCTATGCCATGTCTGCCCTCCATTTTTCGTTTTCAAGACCAAACCGGAGTCACCAACAACATAGCCGACCATTGGGCTTAAAAAACAGACAGAAAAAAGGTTTGCGTTTGTCCGAGATGGAATTTTATGCCATGTCTGTCCTGCGTTAGTCGTTCTGATAATAATTCCATTCTCACCAACAGCATAAGCGACTTCTGAATCGATGCTGGAAACAGAAAAGAGATCCGCTTCAGTCCCAGTGCTACGCTTCGTCCAATGCTCGCCTCCGTCGTTTGTACCGAGCAATGTCCCGTATCCCCCAGCAATGAACCCAGTCCTACCTTTTCTTGGATCGAAGGAAATCGAATACAAATAGTAAGGAACGACGCGGGTCTGCCTTTCCCACACTTTTCCACCGTTTAAGGTTCTAAGTATTGTCCCCCCCCATCCGACGGCATAGCCACGACTTTCATCACGAAAAGAAACAGAAAGCAATGGCAGTCTAGTGCCGCTGTCCTGGTCAATCCAATGTTCGCCACCATCCACGGTCTTCAAGATAGTTCCACTCCACCCAACTATCCAGCCGAGTCGCGGAGAAACGAAGCATACCGCACGCAAGTTTGCACCCACCTTTGACCTGTGAAAGTGCCAGTGGCGCCCCCCATCCGATGATACCAGAATGGTCCCCCCATCCCCGACGGCAACTACGTGTCGGTTATCTACAAAACTCACTCCGTGAAGTGAGTTTCCTTGCGGTAACGGATTGATCCAAACTGACTTTTCCACCCGTCCACCATAACACGGATGTAACAAAGAGAAAAAGGGCCCAGCAGCAACATAAGCAGCAAGTATGCAATGCTCTATTGCTGTCTTTATTGACATGATCTTATCCCTTCGAACCGGTAAAAGTAACGCCTTTGATAAAATATTTCTGGCCAAAAAGAAAGATAAGAATTGAAGGAAGTGCCATCAGGGTTGACGCGGCCATAAGTAACGTCCATCCTGTCCTGTTGACAGCTTCCATCGTAAACACTCCAAGCGCTAATGGCGCAAGCTCATCTGAGCTGATATAGATTAGAGGCCCCATGAAATTATTCCATGTCCCCATGAACTGAAATATCGCAATGGTGATCAATGCCGGCTTTATCTGCGGTAACATTACGTACCAATACGTCTTGAAATAACCGCAGCCATCTACTCGAGCAGCATCCTCAAGATCCCTCGGAAGTGTCATAAAAAATTGTCGTAACAGGAAAATATTAAACGCGCTACCAAAGATCGATGGAAGCCACAAGGGAAACCAAGTGTCGTACATCCCTAGATACCTCCAGATCAGAAATTGTGGTATCATCGTCACCTGTCCTGGCAACATCACAGTTGCTAGGACTAATCCAAAAATTAGATTTCTTCCAGGCCACCGAATCCTTGAAAACCCATACGCCACCAACGAAGATGAGAACAGTTGAGACAACACGTTCAACACAATAAGTATCACACTGTTTCTCAGGTACAACAGGAAGGGAAGTGCTTTAAGAAGCTCCTCATAGCTCGCGAAAAATTTCTTGACCATGGCAGTGAAATGTGGTTCCTTAGAAAGAATGAGGGTGACTTTGACAAGTCCTGAATCAGAAACAGAAGGAACAAGACCTGGCGCTCGTACAAGCTTGATGCTAGGGGTGATATCACCAACTTGACCAGAATATATTGACCAAACAGCGGTTTGCCACGATGAAGAGCTCAACAAAAAGTCATCAGCAGAGCGATAAACACCGCTCGCAATTTCTACTAGGATATTGAGCCTGTTATATGACCCGTCGCCGTGTACAGCCAGCGTGATCTTCTTAATACTCTCTGTTGAAACAGGGAGTTCTGCTGAAAGCATCATTGAACCGTAATCCCTCTGGGTTAGATTGTACGGGATCTCAAACGCGGAATCAGGTCCGAGAGTAGTGAGCGACAGCGGACCAAGATTCTCTGAAAGATTTTTCCACCGTGCTCCTGCATCTTTCTGCACGCCAACAAGGTTGAAGACCATTCGACCCGTCGTCTCCACCGTGAGGCGTCCAATAGCAAAGGATCTATAGCTTCTGGACAGCATGTTGTCGATCTGCTTTGGATTTATTCGGTCCATAACCACGCCAGCCACTTGTTCTCGTGAAATCTTTTCGCCGGGAGTAAATTCCACCTCAGACATTGCGTTGGACAGTACAGCATCAATCATTTGTTTTCTCCACATACTCCAGCGGTTACCCGAAACAGCTGCCATCTTTTCTTCCCACGTCGAATCATTGCTTTCCCCATCTATCAGCACACGAAAACAGTTGCTATCTTCATGCTCGACAATTCTGTTCCATGCAAATCTTTCCAGTTCCGGCAATATCACTTTCCAGTCGGCATCAGAAACACCTGCTGGTGGCAATACTTTCTCCGGGGCAATAAGAAACGGGGAGATACGTACATTATCGGGAACTTTGGGGAACCATTTCGGTGGTACCTCCATTATCTCAGAGTCTGATTTGAAACTAGTTGACACCATCCAGTAAAATGGCGTTGTAAATACGGCTCCTCCTAGAAGAAGTAGGGTGTAGATCACCAACCGGTTCCACCCTTGGTCAGTTGGTCCGTGTTTGATTTTCTTCTCCCTACTTTCCTTCTTCATAATATACCCATTTCTTGGAGATAGCAAATTGGATGAGGGTTAGTCCGATAATAATTATGAATAGAACCCAAGACATCGCTGAAGCATATCCCATCTTAAAGTACCTGAAGGCATTGTTGAACAAGTAGAACACATAAAAGAGAGTAGAATCTACTGGTCCGCCCTCTCCATTCGTCACGATGTATGCGGACGTGAAAACCTGAAGAGTACCTATTATCCCGATAACAAGATTATAAAAGATATATGGCGTCAACATAGGAATCGTAATGTGAACAAACTTGCTCCATTTTCCAGCTCCGTCAATCTCTGCCGCCTCATAAAGGACTTCCGGAATCCCCTGTAAACCTGCAAGCCAAATTATCATACCAGACCCCGCACTCCACAATCCCATTAATATCAAGGACGGCTTCGACCATGTTGGACTATATAGCCACATCGGCCCTCTAATACCACACATACCAAGAAAAGTATTCAGTAATCCGTTGGATGGCTGAAGTATCCACATCCAGAGCATGGACGTGGCAACCAGCGGAACAACTGCAGGTAAGTAGAAGAGTGCCCTAAACAAGGCAATCCCTTTTACCTTCGTGTTAAGCAGAATGGCAATAAAGAGCCCAATAAGGAGACTCAATGGTACCTCTAGTAACATAAAGCTTGTGTTCCAGAGTGATTTCCAGAAGAGTGGATCATGGAGCATCAAATCGATGTAGTTCTTCACACCTACAAACTGAGCAGGATGCAGAACATCATACTCCGTAAAGCTAAGCGCTATAGATGCTACGGTCGGGATCAGAAGGAGAACGACAAAGCCGGTAACCCAAGGTGAGATGAATATAATGCCAGCCCACAACGCGCGCCTTGTCTCACCCCGTACCGCGATGTGTCGGTATTTCCATAACATAACTGCTAGACTCGCAGCGATTAAAGCTCCCGACACGAAAAAACTGATGCGCCACCAATTCACTTCTTTAGTAACGGTTCTGTTATGGCACGTCAATTGCAGTAATTCATCCTGTACCACCTTTTGAGATTGTTTGAGGGCTTCCACGGGCGTCTTCTCGTGGTAGGTGGCATAATCGACCGCTCTATTCATCTGATCCCAAAGTTTATCAGCTACCGGGGAAACTGCCCTGAACTTGCTTTGCTTCAAAAGATCAACGCAAGTCTGAAGGCCACGTTTGTACCGTTCCGGTAAATCGCGATTTCCATATACGAATTCTCTCAGAATCATGTCATCTACTCTCTCGTTAGCTGAAAGTGACGGCACATATAAAGCACCACGGCTTCGGTACAATTGCTGCAAAACCCGATTGCGAATTCTCCAAGCGTCAACACTTGACATCCACTTTATGAATTCCCATGCTAGACCAGGATGCTTGGCGCCACGTGGTATCGCCAGAGAAAAACCTCCCGACCACGTAGTATATGGACGGCCCGCCGGCACGGGAGGCGGGGCGATGCCGAAGTCCATATCTGGTTTATAACGCGCTATATTCCCAAGCAGCCAATTTCCATCAACGACCATGGCAAGCTTTCCCGTAATGAATGGGTCCCCTTCCATGGATAGAAAGGACATTCTAAATCCTTCGGACAGAGACCTGCCTCCGATCGAATCATAGTAGTGCACCAACCACGTGAGAGCCTTGACAATGGGCGAGTCAGTCATAGTGCATGTCATTCCATCTGCACTAAGGAAATGACCGCCCGCCTCCAATGCGTAAAGGTAGAAAGTGCCTGGCCCATACAATGGCAGGAAACCAATGCGTGCAAAATTCCCATCGCGCGAGACAATGGTCAGCTTTCTATTGTATTCCATCAGATCCTTCCAAGTCCTGGGCGGGATCGCCTGTCCTGCATGGTTAATCAGCCCGGCACTACGCAAAATAGACTTATTGTAGTACAATACCCTCACGTCTACGTCGTAAGGAATTGCGTAAACCATGTTGCGATAAACAGCTTCCTCCCAGGTTGCGCGGTAGAAGTCTGTTTTCTCAATTCTCGCCAGTTCACTTTCATCACGAGCAACAAAAGAATCAAGGGGAACAAAAGCATCCCGAGATGCCCACCCGGCTATTGTAAATCGATCCTGAAAGATCACATCAGGTGGAACTCCACCCACTATTGCAGTTAACAACTTCTGTGGACCCAAGGTTCTCCCCGAGGTAGACAGCACAACCCGCACCCCAGGATGCAACTGCTCAAATGCGTCTATCGCTGCATACGTACCAATCATGTACTCGCCCTGGCTCATTCCCCACACGATAAGTTCTGTCTTCCCGTGCGTTTTAACGCTGCAGCCGACAACTGCGAGGCTTAAAAAGATAAATGAAAAGAACTTCATCAAAAGTCGAGTAACCTGATCACACTTCACATCCATACCTGTTCCAAATCCAAGCTAATTCAAAATTTTTATTCCCGCAAGTCAGAAAAGGCCAACCTGCCATCAGCAAACTATCAGAGAAAACGGCTTCCTTGTACCATCCTTACCTCCAATACACCGTTATAATCATTACACATCTGGTTAACGGACTTATACGCAAAAACGTGTTAGGCCCACCTCTTCAGTTTCGCCCACATGAAATAAGTTTCTCTTCGCTGAGCTTATCGTCACTCGCGCATCTACCTGTCATGCTCAATGTTTTGCACCAGGCGAAATCTTCAGCATGATTCATTGGTTTCTGTTGCAAGATTGTGAAAAAAATGAATTCGGACACAATCTGGCACATCTGGGCAGGCTGACCAGGCAGAAGCAGTCTACATCCGGCTTGTTCCGACACTCAATCCAAACAATGCTATACGATCAACCCACCCCTTAATATTCGATTGGTATCCCAATTTTGGCAGATTTCTTCGCGTCTTCATTATAACCACTACCTTCCTGTTTATACGTTGGAAATGCGGCGTCATTCGATAGAGCTAGTACCCCCTCTCTAAGGTCACTTGCACCAGCAGACATTAGGTAAGTATGTAAGTCAAATTACATCCATTCCTCTACTCAGCCCAATGTGGAGGAGCAGTAAGTCCAGCTCCTACATGCGCATGGCCACCACCAATACATCCCACTGTATTAACGACCCAACTTGAACTAGCAAAAACGCTTGATGAGAAGGCCGGACTTGTCATGAATAGTTCTCCAAGAGAAACCCACAGCGCCTTGGCTGTCATTTTCCCTTTCGGCACTTCCTTGACCTAGCATCAGCTTCGCGTCTTCTAAAGAGAACCTTTAAGAGGCTTTCCTCCTCCACAAACACTACAGCGGTAATCCAAGCAAAGGACAAACTCATGTGTAACCCTTCACGTGAACTTAGCTCATCTCAGCTCAGACCAACGGGGGAGAATGCCCTCTGACGCACTCAACCAATACTTTGTCAAGCGAAACTCTCGCAACTTTGAATAAGTACAGATATCAATCGATTTTCGCACTTTGCCTACGGCGTAACGCCTCACGCAGCACGTCGCCGTCACAGCTTCTTAGCGTGGACACAGGGCTGTTGAACAGAAAGTGGCGGAAATGCTGGAGATCTGTCCCAGCACTCAGTTAGCACCGAATCGCTGCAGCAAAATAAGATAACTTTTCTAAGCCTTTGGTGACATGACAGCTTCCCAACAGATAAAAATCCACCGAAGCTCGTACCAAGAGCGCTAAAAGACAAAAAAACCTGACCAGCCTCGATAGTTAAGAAAGCGCCCCAACTAAAGTATCCCAACGGCCAAGTAACCAGTAGATTTAGCGGCGTAATAATTCTGGCCTCTGTTTTAAGAACAGAGTTCTCACGGGTCTTGACGACATTACATTTTCTTCCTAAACTTAAAGGCATACATTCCCATCCATACTCAGCTATGTGGATTGATCTGATTCACATGTCAAGCTCCGTAGCGATTCTCTCAAGGTATTTGCGTGAATCAATATATGCTTTTTCGAGGTCAGGGACGTTCCCAACGTCAACCGCCACGTATCCTTTGAACTGGTGTCGCTTCAGAGATGCAAAAATCCCCCCCCAATCTATAGTTCCCTTACCAAGAGGCAGATGGTCATTGGTCAAGCCATTGTTATCAGAGACATGCACATAGAAGATTTTTCTTGCCAACTTCTCAATGCTTAACAGAAGTATTTCTTTCTGCGCGTGGAGATGACCTGTGTCAAACACCGCACCAAAATTTTCATCGTTAAGCGCATCCATCAGCCTAAGGATTGAATCAGTATTACTAATCATCTCCCCAACACGCGGTTCTAAACATAAAGGTAGTCCTGCAGATTTGGCCATTTGATTCATGCGTAAAATCCCATCCACAAGCGCCTCCCACACTCTTTCCCATTGGAAATTATCTGGTATAGTTACTTTATACTGCTGTCCGTATTTGATAGCTTGATGATATGGCACCTCACCATGGAAAGTCAAAGGCGGAGGAAAGCTGTCGATCTGAACCATCTCGCATCCAAACTCATCAGCTATCTCAAGCGCAAGCTTGAAGAGATCCATGCTCCTTTCACGCTCTACACTATCAATGGCTACGCTGCCCGGCAGTATTGGACAAAAGTTGACAATCTTCAATCCAAGATCGTCACATGTTTGCCTGAGCAACGTCCTATTTCGATAAATTTCTGTAAGATTGTGCTTTCTGACCCCTTCGAGCTCTACATATTCAAAACCCATCGCCTTCATTTCCTTCAACGCTCTAAGTACGTCAGCAATCGTTGGTGGATAACCATATTTGGAAATAGCGTATAAAAAACAACAGCTGATTTTCATATATACCCTCGTCGTCTATTTTAGTTGTAAGAATTCACCAGACGTTTCAGGAAAGCGATCTCATGTTTGGCCGTCTCCTTCCAAGAGTGAGTACCACCGTGAGTCGCGTGCTCAATAGAGATGTATCCTGCAAACCCCTTTTCCACAAGCCTCCGAAGAAATTCTTCAAAGTCTAAGATGCCCGAGTCTAGAAATGTAAGATTCTTCTCTCCTAGGACTTTTGCTTCATCAGATTGGGGAGGATACAGCCAGTTGTGCGCGTGAAGATGAATAACATATCTGCCAATCTTCTCAACTGATTCCCAAATGTCTTCGCCATCAAGAGGTACTTGTAAATTTATACCTAAATTCTCCATTCCGACCTCTTCCAGCAGCCTGATTATGGAATCACTTGAGTTCAACAAAGTCTCACCGTGTGTCTCTAAAGCAAATCGAATATTGTCGAACAGCCCCATCCTGCAGATAATCTTGAGCCCATTAACAGCCGCATCCCATTGGTCGTGAGAAGCTATATTGGCGGAGTTTTTTCCTGTAAAAACCCTAATCAATGGTTTTCCAAGCTCAATGGCAAGAGCAACATACTTTTCAGCCGTCATGATACTTTTGTCCCAGCTTTCCTTTCCTCCAGTAAAATCAAAGTAAGGACATATCTGCGAGCACTGTATCTTATTTCCCGACATATAATTCGCAAGCCATTTAACATCAATCGAAGTCAGGAAGTTATCCCAGAATTCCAAGCCGTCATAACCTAACCCCGCAAGGAATTCGATAGAATCCACAATCTCAGTTTTTGGGATCACGTTGGTACAAAAAGAAGACCTTATCTTTTTCACGCCTTGTTTCCCCATCAGTCTTCCATAACCCAGACTTCTGAGACAGCCGCGAAGTTTCCTGTTTCTCCTTTCTTGAACCTCAGTTCCATTGACCCCGTCGCATATGCTTCTCTCGGGATTTCATACGAATATTGCGCCGCCCTATTCAATGGAAGGGGAATAGAGTCATGAAGCATAATCTCTGTACCACTACGAGTACCTACCACAAACAATCTGACTGATCCAGTGTACCTAGAAGTGGTGAAGTACGTAACTTTCACTTTGTACCTTCTTGAAGGACTTACTGTTGGATAACGGAATACGATCACCTCAGGATCTACAACCATAGTGATCTGGGAAAATCGCATGTAGTCTGGCCACTCAGGCTTATCGCGTAAGACTTCAGGTGCAGAGCCTCTTACAAGATGGGGCTCCCGCGCAGGGTCCCCAGCTTCATCATAAAAACCACCAGGCCCGGGATCCTCATAGTGAACGATATTATTAATCGCATCCAAGCGACGACTGTCGTCTATGATCTTGGCAGCAACCTCAAGCTGATCCTGCAACCAACGCAGGTTTCCGATCGCTACATCAAGCCGCCAGAAGAAAGCAAGACGCAGCCCGTTGCCAACGGGTGTCCCACTATCCAATGTGACCTTCAGATCATCGATTGACCTTCTCAGCTCAACTGCTAACGGCTTCTCCAATTCAGCTTTAACGAAGCTGGCAGCATCTTTGACAGTCTCAATTTTATGATCCAAGGTCAACATGTCAATAACGTGATTTTCTACTCCCACCTCATGCTCTCTCTTAATTTGCAAATATCTGTCAACCATTGCTCTTAGAAGAGCCATTTGGTAACGCCAGTTGCTCTTTACTGACGGATCGGTTTCAGCAACTTCTTCCAAAAGCTCAAGCGTTTCTTCAACATTCTTGTTTCCCAATATTGGAATTTCCCAGTTCCTCTCCAATCCGTAGATTGCCCTAGCCATTCTTCTGGCGTTCGCCTCACCAAAGAACCACCGGCAGTAATCAGCAACAACGTCCTCTGCGTTAGTCCTTGGGTTCCAATCAAGTGAACTCCATACAGCTTTGTTAAGGTCATCATGAACGCCTTCAGAGTAGGTTGATGAGCCTATTGAATATGGAGATGTTTCGTGGTGGATAGCCGCGATGTCATGAGGACGATAGTTAGGCGGCTCACGGGAGTAAATAACCTTAAGGCGTATATCTAATTTCTTAATCGGATATTGGCACGAAGAGACATGAGTTATATCAGGGTAAAGCACAATCGGATACCTCTTATCCAACTTCCTTCTAAGCTCTTCAATAGTCAGATGCGTATTTGGGCCGTAAATAATTGCATCAACCCAGTTTGGTTTTTCAGTTTTCATATATTCAAAAAAGAAATCATAACTTTCACGTTCATCAAAAAACTGTGGCGATAACCACACTTTACCATTTGGATGACTCTCCCTGTAAATTTGAGAGATATCTTTTGCCAAAGGCAAGAAGGTCTTCGCCCACGGCGAGCACATTTTGCAAGGGCACCCACCCGGATCACCACCTGCAATGAAAAGTATATCAAGATAAGGAATGGAATGATAAGCTTCTTTGTGAAGTTTTAGAATCAATTCTCTAGCTTCAGGAATATTCGGACAAACCATGGTACCGCCTCCCATATCGAGAGACCTTTTGTAATCCGATGCAAAGACATCATTAGCCACGACCCATCCCTCGACATTTAGGCCATAATGGTGAATTAGGTCAGCAACTTCCGCCGTAATGCTCCAATATCTTTTTGCCACTCGTATTCTGTCCACCGGAGCCCCTGCGGGAATGCTCCAGGGATTGATACCACCAGTTGCAGAACTGCTAAAATTACCAGCGACAATCCCAACTGTGTTAACACCCCACAAAAGTAGATAACGGACGTATTTTTCCCAAGAAGGTAAGTCCCACCAATAGTAACTAGTGCCATTGGGCCGGTCAGCCAAAAGATGACCGCGGATGGAATAAAGTGGTTTCTCTAATATATCACCCTCTGGAAACTCAATCCTACCCTTCATGAAGCGACCTCGAAGCAAAAACTTTCCCACGCCGAAAAAAACGCTACGCTCATTACCACCGACGATCACCAACTTGCGTCCATCTTGGAAAATCCTAAAACCATCTCGCTTATACTGCCTTAAGCACAAACTTTTTCCTCCGAGTAGTTGGTCATCCTGACCAATAATTATCTGAGTATGTTCCCCGGTTACAGATCCTCTCAATGCCAGAATTGGGAGCCTAAGTCCGGTCCGTTCGGCAACTTCATCCCGCAGCCACTCCCCAGCTTTCCTTAATGCAGAACTTGCCCCCATCAACAAGATCTCGCCCTCATCCTCACAATCGATCACAAATGGAACTCTCTTACACTTTCCTAAGAGCGAACATTGCATTAGATTTAGGTTAGCTGCCACACCTAAAGCACGGCCCATCAAGGAAAGGAACTCTCTCCTCCTCATAAATTACCCTCAGCTTATTTCAATGGTCCTGGCTTCTTTCGATGCCTGATACGCAGCTTTGACTATCCTAACCCCGCGAAGGCCGTCTTCTCCCGAGACGGGCGGTCGTTTGCCTCCAACAATAGACTTTATGAACAACTGATGCTGATTATATTTCGCCTCAAGCCTCTTGATCTTTTCACTTATCGCTGAATCGAGGATCCTCATCTCTGTATCATTCCCAGGATGACTAATTAATTCTCCATCAAACCTATTGAGTGAATAGATTGTAATCTCGTTGCCATGCCTGATTAAATATCCCTCACTGCCATACACTTCCAACATTCCCCCCAGGGAGCTATAACTAGCTTCTAACGTCACATTAATTCCACTATCAAGTTCACCAATGGCAGTAGTCAGGTCATCCCCCTCAAGTCTGTCCTTGCACATTAGATTCTTTGAGTAAGCGGCGATCCTTAATATCCTACCCACCATAAACCATTCCAATAAGTGGATGCCATGGATAGCGAGTTGCATAAATGCCCCGCCCCCCGTCTTTTCGACGGAACTTCTCCATAACCTATTATTCGTCCTCATCCTCAAGCCACCAAGATGCGCGCCGCGCCATCTCATGCTTAATATCGTTCCAAATAGTTTGCTGTGAATCATTCTTTTTATCTCATGATTTAAGGGATCATTTAGGGCACTCATGTAAACACCAAGCACCCTACCGTTTTTTTCTGCAGCCTCAATTATTCGCTCGCATTCTTGAACCGTTGGCGCCATAGGTTTTTGCACAATCACGTGTTTTTTTGCATTGAGTGCTGCAATAGCTTGCTCTGCGTGAAGGTAATTGGGCGTCGAAATGTCGATAATGTCTATATCACTATCCAAAACTTCTTGGAAACTCGTAGTGCACCAACGTATACCATGTTTTTCCGCTACCGTCCTCAATCTTACATCGTCGATATCCTGGACGATAGCAACTTCAGCCACGCCAGGCATAAAGTAGTCTTGGATATAAAACCTTGCCTCTCCAGCTGCGCCTACTACCCCAACCTTCAGCTTAGTTTTCAGGTTTTCCATTGGATCGAGATGCTAAATGATTTCAATCCTCAATATCTCAGGGTTATCCCTTCTTTCGTGCCGCCATGCCAAAATTCTATGACGCATGCATTATTGACTTCGTCAAAGTGCCAGCTGGGCGCCTTAACCACGTTGTCGCTGATTTGAGTTTCATTACGAAGAACCAATTTTGGCTTGCCACCGTGCACATTTATCTGGTAAGAACGTGGGACAGATGAGATCGAAATTTCAACGGATTTCAAATCACTCAAGACTGTAAATTCTGACTCGTCATACATCTGAAAGCGTGAAAACCCTTTTGGATAAATATCAAGAATGATGTTGTCGGTCAACCTTCTGATGTTGCTATCCTCTATATCTTCATCTTCAACTAAAGTGGAAACGCTGTTGTCAATCCTCGGAATGATGGATCCATTTTTTATGAAAAGGGGTATTACATTCAAGGGTGCCTTATAGCGAATTGTTTTTTTTCCCCTGTAAATCTTTCCACTCCAGTAGTCCACCCATTCACCCTCAGGAAGATAAATATCACGTTCATTCTCGGGTTGATATATCGGGGCAACAAGAATTTCCTCTCCAAAAAAATACTCCATTGTGTTAGCGTGCGCATTTGGATCATCCTGATGCATAAGGGCAAGGGCTCTAATGATCGGAAGGCCTGTTCGGTTTGCTACTTTTGCATAAGTATAGATATAGGGAAAGAGACTGGTATGAAGTTTTGCATAAGTTCTATATACCTGAACCGTTTCTTCATCGTAATCCCATGGTCCTGTAATTGGATCCTTTACATGAATCTGCATTGCAGGAAGAAAGGCACCAAATTCTGCCCAACGGATAAATAGCTCTTTTTTAGCTGGCTGGTTGTATGGACCAATATCAGTTCCTTCAAGTGCCAGACCTGACATTCCCGCAGCTTGCACAGCAATTATGTCCACGGGTAGCCCATTCACAAAATCCCAAGTGGGATCCTTGTCCGCAGGAAAATGCATAGGGAATTTCTGGGAACCAGAACAGCCGCTTCGTGACCATAGAACGGCTTCCTTCTTTATCTCAACAAGCGCCTCAAAGGTTGCCTTGTTGTAAAGGTAGGAGTAATAATTATGCATCTGCACTCCTGTTTTCCCATTGTAGAAAACCGCATCCTCAGGAACGTGCTCCCCGTCATCTGTTTTGATTGCGTCTACCCCAAACCTAGCAAGCTTGCGAATTTGCTCCTTCCACCATTTATATGCATCCGGATTCGTAAAGTCAATGAGGCATCCTGTCCCTTTCCACCATTTTTGCAAATATGCCTTTCCCTCTGGTGTTTTTATAAAGTAACCCTTCTCTGCCAATTCATCGAAGAAATACACGGTTGGCTTCTGCCCTTGAATCTTACCGAACATTTCACCCGTCTTCGACTCCTTGCTAATGAACGGTGCAATCCAGAGCATCAATTTGCAGCCGAGCTTATGAATATGATCGACAAGCCTTCTGGGATCTGGAAATTGCCATAAGTTGAACTCGAAATCATTGTAAGCGGCTTCCCACGGACTATCAATTACTTGGATAGAAAGAGGAATGTCAAGCGCTCGCATTTTTTCAACGTCCTCGAACACCGCCTCGGTGTTAAGGTGTTCATCGCGCGATTTCCAAGGGGCGAACGCCCATTTTGGTAAAATGGGAGGCCGCCCTGTGACACAGGTGTATTGCTCAAGTATACGAGTGAGCTCTGGACCATAAAAGAAGTTAAACGAGAGAACTGAATTAGTATCCGTTATACTAAACAATTTCGGATTGCTTGAGGCCATATCAAAGAAAGAATGTGAAGTGGAATCTAGGTGGAACCCATAACCCGCAGTTGACATGAAGAAGGGAATAGTTTTATAACCGTCCTTGCCCTTGCCGTGGTAAATATCCTTATTCCACATTTCGAGAACATTTCCACGCTGATCGAGTGCATTGAATCTCTCCCCAAATCCATAAAAATGTTCATCATCATAGCACTTGCCAGACACCTTAACTTGTTGGGGATTTAACGATGCATAGTTAATTGATAAGTGAAATGCAGTTTCCGATAATAAGGTTAACCGAGATTCTACACTTCCCAAGCCTTCCATCCTGCAAGAAAGCATAAGGCAATCGCTGGTTGAATTTGTCTTACTAATCGAGGTCATCTTATGCCAATTACCATCTTTCATTACTTCGAATGAGTGAAAATGCACCCTTGGTCTCTTCTTTGGCGACCTATTCCTGCTTTTTATCCCAACAGCTGGACTTATTAATATCCTTGGCTCACTCTTCAATATCACAATTTTAATTTCACCCGTGTTTAAAAGAACCTGCTTTTCATTATCCAAGACGCTCTTGAGAAACCTGGACATTGCACTTCTCTCCTTTTATTTAGTCGTGTAACATTGCATTGGTATAAACATGGACTCCAAACCCCTGAAATTCATCTGTGAATTTCCCTTTCAGCAACTTAATTTTACGCCCTCCACCCCATACTACAATCTCTCTCTCTGCAAATAACCTCTCAGCTCCAGAGAACGTTACCTTAACCGGATATGGGCTCCGGTTCGCAGTTATTATGTACGTCTTCCTGTTGTATCTCTTGACAATCATTTCAACAGCATTGTCCATTGAATAACCGAGCTCTACGTAACCAACCGAAAGTGGATTCTTCAAAGAGGTCGAAAGAAGTACCGGAGAAATGTTAGAAATTTCCTTCGTGACCCTTTCGAGATCGTCCCATAGATTCGAGTGACAAGGTACGAATTCAGTTCCCCAAAACAAGATCCCGTTTGCACCGTTTATGATAGCATCGTAAGCCATGAATCGCAGCTGAGAATATGTCGGAAAAACGATTTTTGCTGAATCCCGATCCTTTGGTTCTCGCAATCCTTCCCAAGCAAACGCTTGCAGCACCATCCAAACCGATCTGTCCTTACCTGCGACTCTCCTCATCTTTCTCGTGTATTCACCCACTGAAGAAGCTGTCTGATTCAGCAAGTCTCCATGAAAACCATTCTCAATTGCATACATCTCTTTAAGGCCACACGGAATGACCGGGTAAATATCGCAAGATATTATTTGAGCACCTTCACTAAAACCAATCAGAGTTCTGGCTAAATTTCTCGGAGCATGGTTTACCCAAATAGGGTGATTGGGGTCTATATGTCTAAGGAATCGGTGTCCCGCCACCAGACCTTTGCGTGGTACAGCAGGCTCAGATGGACGTTTCCATGTCCACGCAGGTTCATCTCTGCTTTCCCAGGCTAGCAAAGCAGGATGGTCCTTAAATTTCATAACGAGATTTCGAAGATTTTCTTGGTGTTTTTCTGCGTCACTCGAAAAATCTAAGTCTCCAGCCGCCACGACCCACGCCATGAGCCCTGCATCGTTTGCCATGTCCAATTCGCGCTTGCTTGGAGCGCACTGTATAAGATTAAAGCCAGCTTCTGCAAGTTCGCTATACGCGTTTTCACTGCGTGGAACGTAATAAGAACCTATAGGAAAGAAGGGTCTACCATTAACGAACATAACCCCCCCCTTCTGAATAACTATTTCCGATCGCTCCGGCACCAGCCCGTTGATCCCGCTCGCTAAGCTGTTTGCAAGGAGCCAGATAAAAAATGCAACCAACATTGGTTTCCTGACCCCGTGATTATCCACCTGCCATTGTCAAATGTCTGGGTGCACGGAATATCTGATCTGATGATCGGGATCATAGATCCTAAAGTACAGGCCCCAACCTAATTTTCTTTGCGTAACCTTCAGCAGGATTTTATTCCAGCCCTTATAAAGGTACGCCACTGGCGCATCATCATTGCGTTTAGCACTACGGAAGATATCCTCGCCCCACACGAATTTATCGTTAATCCACAGTTTTCCACCGTCATCCGTTCCTAAAAATATTTTACGCAACCCACTGGTTGGAGAATAAGCGTAAACGAGAGCGTAGGCTACGTTGTTCCGCACGTCCGTAACAAGTGGCTTAAAATCTAAATATCCATTCTCATTGGCCTCCACTTTTTTCCATCTTATTAGGCCGCCCCTTTTGCCGACATAAATAGAGTCAAGGTTAATAGAGACTTCTGGCGGATATTCCTTGCTGAAGCCTTCACTGTAGCCAAATCGACTAGATATTTCATTTTCAAATGGAAGAAGCACATACCATTGCTGAGCCCACCAGCCAATCTGCTCCACAACTATTGCAGAAAAACCAATTTCATAGCCTTTCGATTTAGGATTTTTGCCAGCAACACGAAATTCAAGCCTTCCCCTACCGTTAGCAAAAAAAGGAGTTCCGGCAACCGCAAGGCATCGCGGCTCAACGATTGGAGCATAGAGATCAACGGCTCTCCCTACAGGCTTCCCGTTTTGAAATAGTTGCGCAATTCCTCGATCGGGCCCTTTAGTAAACCACGCACTGACCAGATATCTGTCTGTCATAGAAAAATCTCGCTCAAATGAAAAACTATCTCCAACCTTTTTTCCATGAAACACGAGCTCCCCTCCTTTCCAAGGGAGTCCAATATCCATCCATTGCCTGCTCTCTATCTCGGTCCCATCAGAATACTTATATGAAAAAAGATCAGAAGGACAAAATGTGGGATTCTCTGCTATCAAAGGTCTTAAAGACAAAGGCGCAACTTTCCGTTTGAGCCGCTGGCCTTTTAAAGTTTGCGTGATTAGCGCATTTACTCTCTTGAAAGCGAAAGCCCATTGCTTGTATGTCCCACCAATACGCGGTGAAAGCGAACCCCCTCTGTCTGGGAAAAACGTCAACCCGCCTTCAAAAATCCAGTAACCATCCGAGCGAATCGATGCGTAATACGCATTGTCTGCCATCTCTTGCGGAAACCAGACTCGTTCCGAAGGACACACATTAAACCCAGATACCGCAGCAAAGTGAAGCGACTTTTCTTTTAGCTGTTCAGACGCTGCTTCCACAGACGGATCATATCCCCACACATAAGTATTCTCTATAAAAAGAAGAAAAGGTGCTCTTGGAGTTCCAAGGCCAGAAACCAAACGTTCATCCCAGTAAATTTCCTTACGCGAATAACTTACTTGTTTTTCCAAATTAACTCTGTCCCAGGGATACATGGCGATCTCAAACTCAGGATCGATTTTATCAATTTCTTGGCGTATTCCTTTAAATACGGAAACTACAACGCTGTCCTGAAATTTCTTGTATCTTTCAAGTAATCCATTACACTCAAGCCAATGATATCTCTCAGCAGGTGTGATATTTTTCTTTATTAATGTTCCAATAGATCTTAAAAAATTATAAAAATCGTCGTCACAGTAACAGTAATGATCCCAATCCCCAAATCCAGAATAGTCTTCCATATCCAACAAAAGTCCATTCACAGGCTTACACCCTTTCCGCGAAAGTGTTGCAAGTGCCTCTGCACGCCCTAATAAAACAGCATCCCAATAAGTCTCATCTGTTGGACATGGTGATTGGCTTGATTCCCTCCCGTCCTCACCAACAAATCGACGCTTATCGCGTTTAAGTTTCTCCGCCAGTAAGGGGTTTGAGAATTGATCCATCATTGAACTAACCCAAATTATTCCTATGCCATATCGACCTGCGAGTCGTGCAAATGAGTTGAGCTGCTTTACCTGGGCACTGTCTACGTACGTCGAAAGTACGCAATTAAATCCTAACTCTCTCGTTTTGCGGATTTTTTCACTAGCCATTTTGTCCTTTGAATCAATATATGCAAGACATCTAACTTTGTCCTTACTCACCCACGGATCGTTGGAACTTCCCTTAGCTTCACTAGTGTTCGATGCAGAGAACCCAATTAAACTTAGCCCTAAAACTAGGACGATGAACTTCATACTTATTTTAATTTTCATACTTATCCTCCAACTGCTTTAAAGCAGCATTAACTGATGCATACCAAGTGCAATGATAAAATTAAAAGTCGCTCTCTAAGCACAGCGCTTAATCATACTTTGCACTTGACCAAAAGCAAGGATCAAGCGAAAATTACGCTTAGTTTAGCACGAGTTGCTAACCTTTGGTAGAACTACATACTTTAGCGTGTGACGTGCATCGTAATTCCGAAGGAAAAAACAATTCCCTTTACTTTGTATGACCCTAAGTAATATTCTGCTCCGGCCTTTGTGAAAGAAAGCTATTGGACGGCATTCATCCCTTGTACCAGAACAGCTCATGTTTTCACTACAAGTAAATGTATCGCTGACCCAAAGTTTACCGTCAGTTCCCAATCCAATTGGTCTCCTTCCGTCTGCCTAACAATTAGTATTTACAAGAGCATATGCTCCCTCATCACAAATATCTAAGACTGAAGAAGTAAGGTTTAAAGTATCTATCCGCGTCTGTATTAAAGGTCTGGCAATGTACGGGTATCCCCTGTCGGTGTATGTTGTATCAAGATTGATTCCCTTTTTTAGGCGCACAGATCGCATCGCAGCCCCGCTCACCCTCGACGGCATTATCAAACAGAAGCATTGCATTCCATTCATCAGGCTACTGGCCAACTTGCGTAACACTGATCCGTGCAAATCCGAACACATAACAGGATGATTTTTCATTTTTACGGACAGCTTTAAATTCCAGTCTCGAACATCTGTCTTTCAAAAACCGATGACACACGACTAACCATTGACAACGCAATGCAATACGAATAATGATCTATCAGTCAGGCGACAGGCTTATTATCAACATAAAGCTAGACCATCATGCGGTCTGGCCCAAGAGGTAACCGTGCTAAAAACTTCATAAAGGTCACATTCTTTAATCTCACGTTCCAAGGCCAACCAGAAATGTGCGCGTGGGCATCAGCCAGAACTAATTTTCTGCCTATAAAAAGTAAGCCAACAGTTGACCTTCGTCTGATGAGCAAATGACTACCTGAATAATGCTTTGGTGAGTTAACATCCGCAATTGGGTATCCATATGGAAGACCCTCATCCTTCGGAGGCAATGGAATTGGTCGAGCAAACTCCGATGGGATAATTAAAATTATGTTCCTCGATAATTTTCTTTAACCAGGTAAGAGCGTTTCGCCATTCTCCTGAAGTACCCCTAAGCCACTGCATTCGTCCATCCTCTTTCACCAACATCACCCAGCTTGCAAGAAATACCCAACACTTTCCGAAACGCGTTGCAGCACATAAGACATTGCACTCGGAATCTTCAGGCTACCAAACGAGTTAGCTCCGCATCACATTGTAACCTGGAGCCACCACAAAATTAAGTCCTTTCTCTTTCAGATTTTTAGGCCAGGCCGCAATTCTAGTCCGCTACCAAAAACCCTAGGCTCCCTCATCAAAAGTTAAAAACGAAGCTCTGCGAGAGCGAAGAGTGCCATCAAGACGTCATTCACTTGGCACGAGCCGATCATTAGACCCTAGCTTCCCATGCGCCGATAAGGTGCAAAAATAGAATCGGGATCCACTTTGTCTTTTCGTTCTCTAATCACATTGCGGACTTCTGCAAATCCTTTATTCTGAAGCTTATAACAGTTAGAAAACAAATTATTTGAAATTAATCATAGGTATCTGTTTTGCAAAGGCAATAGCGGCGATTCATTAAATCCACCTGAGTAGTCCCCAAGATCCACAGGCAGGCATTTGACTCACGTATCCATTTTCTTTATGACCTGCAAACCATGTCTAATGTTTTTTGATACTCCTATATAGGAGAAGGCTCTGATCTTTTCTCTGTCCAAACAGTCAGTCATACTCCCCTGGTTTTGTTCCGGCGAGGAAAAAGCGAAGCTAATGCAATCTAGAAGCACTGCCAACAAAATCAAGAGAATAGCTTTCATGGCTGTTCACCCTATTCTATGATTGCCGAATTCGCAGCCCATGCCATTGATATAACATGCGAAATCTGGTTTGGTTCAGTATATGCCAGGCTTCTTACCAAGATCCATTGAACGATAATAAACACCGGTATGCTCAATGTTTCCGTTGTAGTTGTTGATTGCAATTCCCCAAGGCTTGCAGATGGTTCCTGCTCTAATAGCATAAAACCACGATTCATCATCACCAAAAATAACATCTAATTCCCCGGTACCATTTATATCCGCAATGACGGGAGTTCCCCCACCTTTTACCTTCGTGCCGCCAAAGACTGGGCTTGGAGGCTGGAAACTCCACATTTCTTTACCGCAATTATCAATCGCATGAACACACCGATCATCATTTCCAGAAATAATTAGATCAAGCCTTCCGTCACCATTTAAATCAAGCACAGCGGGAGTTATTGTAGAGCGGCTTTTAATCGGGATTCCCCTTACTCTCTCGCCTCTGAAATTGAGGAGTGTTAATTCCTCTTGATTCACATTATTAATTATGGCTTCTAACTTTCCATCTCCCTGCATATCAGCCAGAACAACCGACCAATCGCCGTTACCGTCGCAAGGATAAGTCCACAAAGGCTTCCCGTCAGCACTCAGACACCAAACTTCTCCAACCTGATTTCTCCTCGCATTAAATAGAATTTCCTTCTGACCATCCTTGTTCATATCGCCGACAGCTATTCCATACGAGATATAACCGTTTGTTTTAACGGACCAAAGCAGATCTCCCTTATTATCAAACACACAAACATTATCTTCCGAAGCGCTTCCAGATATAATTTCTCTTTTACCATCTCCAAAGAGATCTGCTATGCATGGGATCGAACGCGCTGAACCAGCGTCCTTTTCCCACAGCAGTCTTCCGGCCCCATTAAATACATAAATATAGCCATTCCCGGACGCGGCTACTACTTCGAGCTTGCCGTTGCCAAAAAGATCACCAACTGCAACAGACATCCCGACTACACCCCCCCTAACTAGCAGTTCGCCTTTGGGACTCACAAACTTCCACTTTAGTTTACCTTCATTGTTCAGAACGTAAAGTGTACCATCATTTCCACCAGCAATTATCTCGGGTTTGCCGTCACCGTCAACATCTGCAACGACAGGGAACCCAAATCCTGAAGCGGAAGTCAAGCTGAAAGACCAGATTATATTCCCGCTAGAATCAAGGGCATAAATCCGATGATCGGATTCACCGGAATTTGTAATGATCTCGAGTTTTCCATTTCCAAACAAATCTGCAACGACGGGTTGAACCTGCATTGCGCCATTGAAAGCTCGTCTCCATAGCAGTCGAGATTTGCCGTCAACAGCAAAAATCCCAAATCGATTAACTTCAGCGGTAACTGTGTTATTCTCTTCATCTATCTTGCTTGGCACAACCTCCCAAGATTGACCATTCCATGAATAAATCGAAATACTTGAGACAAGCAGTTTTTCTTTCTGATCAATGTTGTAGGGAAGTGTTATCGACATGGTCTGTAATGATGAAGAAAGATCTGGCGATGCTTTGATCAAATAATAAGTTTCCGACGCAAAGGTACTATCTGGCTTCTTGGGCAATCCGACCACACTCTTTACAGGATTCACTGGCAATCGTTCAACTCTTAATGATGCGTTGGAAATCTGTCTATTTGATTTAATTGTTATCCCTATGTCTTCATCGGAAAACCACAAATGTTTCTCCTCAGACGCAACAACTGAAAGGCTTTGGACTGAGACGACGCTTTCTTTAACAATCTTTGTATCTGACACTTTCTCCACAGGAGCATCAGGATTACCCCATGCAACGACGTGGAATTGCGTCTCACCCCAAAAGCATTTCCCCGGGGGAGGTATTTCCCAACCTACTTCATCACCGCTCACCACAGGGTTGGCATAACCTAAAGTTCCTTCCCGTCCATCACTGAACTTATAATGAAGTGCGACTTGCTTGATTCCAAACGGATCAATGATCCGTACCTTTACAGGAGTGAATTCGTTGTTAGGATTTATCTCGGGGTAAAGCCAGTTCGTGAACAGGGGCCCATAAGCGTCACGGTTAATTTTGACAATTCCTTCGCCGATAAGGTCTTTGCTGTTTTCGTGCTCGCCGCTCCTTGTTTCCCATTCTAAACTAAAAGCTAAAACCCCCTCATAATTAGGATGAGGAACTGCGATCCTGAATGAATAGGTGTCTTTACTTTTCTTACCATGAACTTTTCCAGAAGAACCATCGGAAAAATCGTAATTCATCTCAGCTTTCCGTGGAAAATCGCCTGTGAATTTTGCATTTACTATGACAGGTTCGGAAGGATTCAACCACAAAAGGGGCGCCATCCAATGGACAGGAACTTTTCTTTCAGTCTGGTAAAGTTTTAGCAATTGCAATGCAAGCAACCCAGGATCCGAGTCAGCGTTATATACATAGCCAGCTACGCTTTCCTTGAAGAGACCGTTCACAAAAAGCTTGCTTAACGCAACATTAGCATAGCTGCGAGCCTCTATTAGGTAGCGTCCCCTACCTGTCAAGCGATATAGATCGAGGAAGAGGCGTATCACACGGCCGAACTCCTCCGGGGTGGCGTCGGACCCTATAGGGGTGCGCTCTATATAGCTCCCGACCTTTTCAGCGTAATTGAGGAAATAATGGTCCTTTGTCACCTCATAGAGCAGAGCCAGTGTATGTCCTGTAAATGAAGCTTCACCATACCCACCCCAAACAGGCTGGTAGCCATCCTTGGCAGGTGTGCCAGTTGCAACATAAACACCGTAAAAAAATTTCCCCGTCGCAGGATCATAAGTGTACTTCGCAAAAGCGCGCATGTAGCTTACTGCATAATCAAGAAGAAACTGTTGGCGGCACAATTGATAAGCTTTCACAAGGTAATATGATAGAAGCTGCATTTGATCAGCGGTATTCCCACCTTGTGCCGAGCTTCCAACCAAGCCCGTCTTCTTATCGCGCAATTTCCAGAATACGCCAGCAATGCCGTGTAGCCAACTCAAGTATTTCGGATTGTGAGTCTTCACATACATGAAGGCAAATGAATAAGCATACAAGCCCGAATGTTTTATATACGTTCCTCTTACGGCGGGCTCATCAAATTGTCCTGTGTACCAGTTTGCATGTCTATCATACCAAAATGTCTTCTTGTCGTAAACATGGTATTTGTATATTCCATCAATATCACTCTTAACCTTGATGCTGTCGATCCTCCAAAGCAATTCCCATGGCGGCAAAGGAATCTCAAATTCTTCACGCTGAGCAACAACTGTGTCAAGAAAGACATCCCAATACATATGTTCCCCCCAAGCAAATAGTCCCGTATAAGGACTCACATTGTGGGTTAGAAATGAACCCATGTAAGCATCCGCAGCGTCCCTGTATTTTTGCTCTCCCGTCACTTCAGTCAGTTCGTACAATGCCTCGATGTTGTGAATATCGCGGTACAAGTTGCTTCCCATTGCACCACGCATAAAATCTTCTGCTCCATATCTATTTTGCCAATCTGGAGCATCGTTCTTAGTAACCGGTTTATGCGTATCAAGAGTAAGCATTTGAAGAAACATCGGGGTGGGAAATCTACCGTACTTGTCAATCGCCGCCTGTATCAATGTGTCGGCATAAGTTCTAGCATATAACAAATAAGCTTGGTAGTTATAGCATCCTCGAGCGTCATTCGGAACCTGGAGAATGCTTTCCGTGTTTGTGCAGCATACCTCTTTACCACTTCCTATACCGCGAAACGATATTGCTCGTAATAGTGCGAACGCAACTAAAAGCAACGTCATTTTTGTCATTAGTAATTGCTCCTTCCCTTGTATCGCCCTGTTCCACCGTACTGCATACATCAAATAAACGACGATTGCGTACCTGCGAGATCTCTTTCTGAGAAGTATCTTCTTGGGCCTGTGGTTACTCTGATGTGGTCTATAAGGATGTGATGGAAGAGCTCACTTAAAGCTCCGCCACCTGAGTCACATGTCTGCGGACTCATTTGTTTGCTGTCGCTCCACTTGTGAACTCCGAGACGAGCCTACGGTCGCAGACTTATAAACGGGAAGATCCTGAAAAATAGGAAGAGAGAGAAAAAGCAGTCGGGAGAAATTTCCTATTAAGAGTCGGCCGGCTATAAGGAAATTGCGGAAACCCTACGCAATTTGTATCGAGTTCACTAATGGAATAGCGTTTCATAACATTAAAAATATATTAGATTCCCGCATCCATGTCAAGTCTCGAAATGGACCCATCTCTAGTTTTCGAGAGAGCTTAATCCAATCAATAGAAAGAAGAACGCCATTGAATCTCACAAACCGAACATGCAGGTGAGCATCCGAGTTGCATCTGCGCCCTATCAGATGACATGTTCACCAACACGGATGTGTTAATCCTTTGCGACTGCTTCTAAATCATGACAAATCCGATCGATCTTTCCGTTTGTCTTAATGTTATGAGTGGACAACGAGCGCTCAGTCCTGCCATTACTAGCACTCTATCGCGGTCAACTCATAACCAGCGTGTGTCTAACACATTTTCTCCGCCACCGAAAAATCAGGCCGATCGACACAGCAGATAAAGAGACCTCAATGCTGCCTCAACAACCTCACCTCGGTGGATGGCTTTCAGTTAAACCCGCATCCCTACATGCTGCTAAATAGTAAAATAAAGATTCAAATTCGTTGAACTGCATAGAAGTAAAGTCACTGGCTTGTTCGCAGCGAGAACTCTGACGTTCATACTGTGCAAGTTCTTTCCACCAGACTTTCAGCAAATCCTCCAACGGTCCGCCACCACGAGTTATGTCAAACGACAATGCAGCAGCCAAGAATCCATTCTCTACAAAATAATCTGTGCTACCATTCTTAAGTGAGTCGGCTAACCACTTTGCTATGTTCATTATTTCTTCTGCAACACGGTCATCATGAAACAACCTGTAATCAAGTTCGTAGGTGGGTACAAGGTATCTTACCGTCATGAATGTGTTTTGATTCAGACCTTTGTAGCTATAGGGACTGTACTTAATGAAATAATTACGCCATTTCATTGCAGCATCTTCATACATTTTGGCTCCTGTGAGCTCATAAGTTTTCAATAGTATCCGATAACTATTGGAGGCGTTGCGGTCAAACTGATGCTCATAAAGTTGCCATTGCTTGATGCGATTTCCATGTCCATAGAGCCTCAGCACAAAACCGGCGATCTCCATAGCCACGTCGTAGGCACGTCGGTACCCTGTTAGATAATAGTAATTTATTAGACCTTCGTTCCAAGTATGATTCTCGAGCACGCCACCCCCATATGGATCATATTCGTGACGGTTCATCCCTCCAATTTTCCACCTGTCAATAACTTGCACAGGATTGAAATCAGGCAAGTTCGCATGAGCCGTAACAACGTCCATCATTTGATTGACAATAGATTCTGCAAACCTGTAAGCTTCGTCATCACCTGTCCTCAGGTAATAAAGGAAGAGATGTTTGGGGAAATCAACTTCATTGTTTGTCCATCCACCGCCAAGATACCAAAGCCATTGGCCTGGAACAACTACCCCAGTAAATAGATCCTTTTCCCAATAGCTTTGTGTACCACCGTAGTTTACTATACCCCAAAAACGATTCGCGAACCATTTGTTTTGATGCTCTTCAGCCCAGTTTATTTTCTTTGCAAAATAGTTTTCGATCAGAGGGAAATCAATTGTATCCTTCCAACCAAAATGTCCAAGTGCATCTGTACGATCATACCAGTGATCAAGTGCAAACGCTCTCAGTGGGTCATTTGAGGATTTAACAAAATCGCTTAGTTGCCTGAACGAAACCCCATTTAGATGAAAATAAAGATTAATCTCATGTGTCCTCGAAAAACCCAATGCTGTGTGGTTAGAAAGATATTTCAGATCGCCTTCACGAAGTTTCTCCAGAAAATCGTAAGCAAATCTGTGCTTTGAATACACGCCACTCATTGGCGAGAGGTATGTACCGTAAAGTATGGGCTGCGCCTTTTTATAAGCTTGAAATTCACGGCTGTTTCTCTCTTCTTCCCTTCTTAAATCCAATGGTCCTACTCCATCTTCAGGATATGGAAATATTGTCAACTCATTATTCTGATATTTAATTTCTTTTGGAAATAGCTGCGCACAATTCCTGAACATTGCCGTCACACCTATTTCCTTGCCGGTTACATCTAACCAGCCTTCACTCTGTCCATCATATTTCTTTTCTTCCTTCCCTTCATACGTCTCGTATCTGTTCCATTTATCCTGAAGTAAATAATAACTCTTCTTACCAGTTGCTTCTGTTGATGAAATTGGAGATGTTCCGTATGTTACCTTCGCTTCCCCATTCAACGTCAATGGTAATTCGATTCCCACATCCTTTATCAATCCTCTCTCCGGTAAATCTGAATTTACAAATGTATGATATATCTTCAAGTAACTCTTACCTGCATACGCATTCACTCTTAACGTCCATGGACCAAATCTCCTTCCGTCTTTCCTCAAATACCAACCCTCTACTTTTACCTGTACTCTCAACGGTCCATTGTCTTCTATCTTTATCTTTACATCCTTTGCTATTCTTGAACTGTAATGTCCTTCATTCCTTCCTTTGCCTAATACTGCTGCGGGTAAATTAGTGTCAGGCGGCACTGTTATATCCATTGTCATGTCCCCGCCTTCGCTTCTACTTATTTCTTTCCAGCCTTCTGTCGTCTTCATCTGTACATCGCTTAAAAAGTCTTGTCCAACTTTAAACTTCAATACTCCAGTGTTTATGCTTACTTCATTTCCTTCTTTCTTTACTTTCAGTTCTGTTGGAAATTGATGACGGTTTATTTCTTCTCCATATTTTACTGTGTAGTAGGATGTCCCATGTGCAGGTACATTTGCACGAAAATCGAGCAGCACCCATCTTATGCTGCTGTCTGCTTCCCAGTATCTGGATAATACCGTCGTCTGTAATGGTATCTCTTTACCATTTGAATCATACAGTGCTATATGACGCTCATCTTTTACTGCGCCTTTAGGAAGTGGAATGCCGCTGGTTACAGGCCAATCTATTCTGTTTACTCCGGAATAATCGGTTACTTCCAACTGAATTTTATTAATACTATAATTATTACTTTGAGAAAAGAGATTTGCACAAATGAGTAAAAAGATATCGAGATATAAAACAAGTGAGCGTATCATTTAGTTTATCATCAATTTAATTTTTTGAATGTCGCAGCCATTTATCAAACCACGCGTAAGCTTCTTCACGAGTTGGATCCGGCGAGCCATGACCAATGTTGTTAATTACAAGCTTTAGTTTTTCATCCGCTCCATAGAGGCGGTAAATCTTCCGGGCTTTATTATACACTTCTTGAACGCCGTCAAGCGGGAATGAGCCGTCTTTTGAGCCTGTTAGAATTAGAAACGGACGGGGCGCAATCATTGAAGCAATCTCGGGCGTATCGGTGTAACGCAATAGACCGGGAATATACAATGCGAGATTATGCGTAACTTTATTTCTGAGAATTGCTTTATAAGTCGAGAAGCCGCAGCTTGAAACCGCTGCCTTAATGCGCGGGTCTAATGCCGAGGCATAAAGCGTTTCCTGCCCGCCGAGCGAATGCCCGATGCAACCGATCCGGTTTCCATCAACTTCCTTGCGGGTGAGCAGATAATCGATGCCTCTAATAACATCCCAAATCATTCTCCGCTGAAGGCACTCACCAAGCAAGATCAAACGCATCCCTTCGTAGTATTCAATATGCCCTCCTTCCAAACCGAACAGGACCCGTTCCTCAAAACACTTTGCATCAGGAGCGAAAGCTATGTAACCAAGCTCGGCAAGTTCCTTTGCATAAGCTTGATCTGGATGTCCCGCGCGTCCGATTACCTCACTCTTTCCAATATGGAACTGTCCACCATGCTGATGGTGTACAAACACTGCAGGGGTTTTTCCCTTTAGCTTTTTCGGAATCAACAGATATGCAGGTACAATTTCTCCGGGCTCGGTTTCATATACAACTTTCTCACGGATGTAGCTTCCTTCGTCGATTTGCTCCACTATCCGCGGATTGAGAGGGGTCCGCTTCTTTGGGAAACCACCGATGAGATTGATAAGAAGTTTTTGAAGGTAATTCTTTCGTTTATGCCAATCTTCAATTTCCATTTTAAATTTTTCGTTGATTATAAGTGAACTTGAATTTAACAAACTTTGATTGCTGAATAATACTGTTTCCAAAATAATGTTTGAACAGCAAACCGGTCAGCATTCTATTCGATTGTCAGTTTCACAGTCTTTTTTATGTCCGTTTCATGAACAAAAATTGTTAAAAAAGATTTTTCATTATCCCACGCCCAACGATCTACATCACTGCCATTCTCCTTTAAGAGCTGTTTCTTTAATTTCACAACTTTCGGCTGCGGGATGCCGTAAACTTTTAACTCATACGCCCTCTTTGCCGTCTGCCCTTGAAACTCTCCCTTTGCAGGTCCTATTGCAATTTCGGATTTATCACCGGAACGCTTTAAGAACGAAATTGGCGTCCAGGCGAATTTCCCCTTTTGGCAATCTAAAGATACCCCATCATCCTCATAAAGGTTAAACTCACCAGAGTGTTGACCATAAATTTTAACAATTAAAGTATCAACCGGTCTTTCATCTGAGTAAGACATAACCGGCTGCATTGGAATTATCGAACCAGCTTTTACGAAAAGAGGAAAACGATCAAGTGGATATTTTTGATGTATTAATTGACGAAATTTTACTTCGGTGGATTTTTCTCTGTTATATTGGCGTCTCTGCACGCTCGCAGAAAGTAGAAAAGCGGTTCAAACTCGTTCCAGCGCATTTCTATAAAATCATCCTTAGACGTACAATGAGGATTATTTTTCTGGTAGTCTTGAATCAGTCCACCGCGCCACCACTTTTTTAGTAAGTCCTCAAGAGGCCCGCCGCCCCGCGTTATATCATAAGACAGCGCCGGCGCCAGGAAACCATACTTATATGGATCTTCCGGACCAGGTATGCCCAATTCCGGTGGAAGCTTAGGCAGGGTGTGCGCACGCTTGCTTTCCACCATTGCTTCCATAACGTCGGTAGACCAGCGGGCAATTTTCATTATTTCTTCAGCCACCCGGTCATCATCAAACAATCTGTAATCGAGTTCATATGTTGGTACAAGATAGCGCAGAGTCATGAATGTGCTATAGTCATAACTCCTCGGACTGTTCTTTAAATAGAACTCTCTCCACTTGAGTGCTTGATCTTTAAATCTTTCTTGTCCGGTCAGCTCGTAGCACTTCAACAAAATTCTCCAGTTGCCGGAAGAATTCCGGTCAAACTGTTTTTCGAAAAGCCTCCATTGTTTGATTCTATTTGCGTGACCGTAGAGCCTGAGTGCGAAGTCGCCCATCTCCATTGCTACATCATATGCGCGGCGGTATCCAGTCAAGTAATAGTAATCTATAAGCCCTTCGTTCCAGGTATGATTCTCAAGTACTCCTCCTCCCCATGGATCATACTCTTGACGGTTTGTTCCTCCAATTTTCCAGTTAGGCACAGTTTGCACAGGTTCAAAATCCGGAAGATTGGCGTGAGCCGTCATTACATCCATCATAAATCGTACGCATGACTCGGCAAATTCAAATGCTTTTTCACTTCCCGATCGCAAATAGTAAAGAAGAAGATGTTTCGGTGCATCGACCTCAGTGGTTTGTCCCCAGCGTCCAAGGTACCACGACCATTGATTATGCGGACCCCATTCAGCGCCTACAGTGTCAGTATCAAAGAATTCCCGTATCTTGTTCGTGATATAGAATTGCCACAATCCGCCGTAGTATACGATTCCCCAAAAACCTGAAGGAAACCACACATTCTGATGTTTGTATGCCCAATCAATTTTTTTTTGTAAAATAATTTTCAACTAAGGGGAAATCGACAGTGTCTTTCCATCCGAAATGACCAAGCGCATCTGTATAGTCGTACCAATGGTTGAGAGCAAATGCCATCAGCGGCTTTTCGTTAGCTTCTGCCCATTGAGCGATCTTATTCTCTGTTAAACGGGAGTCGTGGAAAAAGAAATACATTTCGTGAGTTCTAGAAAACCCAAGCGCAGAATGATTCAAGAGGTCGTACAAATTTCCATCTCTCAATGCTTTTTTATATCCCGCTTCCTTCCTTGCATCCCAACGCTCATAAGCAGCCGGATAATCTTTTTTGAATTCTTCCCATCCAGGTAAATTTTTTTGCTCTTCACGTCTCAAGTCAAGCGGACCGACTCCGTCTTCCGGGTAGCACCAAACGCTCAATTCGTTGTTCTGATATTTTATCTCCTTCGGAAACATCTGTGCACAATTGCGGAACATTGCCGTTACCCCTAATCTCCCGTTGCTTACATCCATCCAGCCTCCACATTGTCCATTGTAACCTTTTTCTTTTCCTCCAGATTGTATCTTGTACCCATTCCATTTGTCTTGTAATAAATAATATTCTCCCTCATTCCCTTTCACTCTTTCTAAAGGCTCACTTCCAAACGTTATCTCTTTCTCTCCTTTCATCTCCAACGGCATGTGTATCCCCACATTTTCTATCAGTCCCCTCTCAGGCAAATCTGAATTTATAAATGTGTGATATACTTGTAGATAACTCTTCCCCGCATAGGCATTCACCCGCAATGTGAACGGTCCAAATCTCCTTCCGTCTTCCCTTACATGCCAGCCGCTTACCTTTATCTGTGCCCTCAATAGACCAGCATCTTCTACCTCTACTTTTACATCTCTATCCAATCTCGTACTGTAATGCCCTTCGTTCCTTCCTTTTCCTAATACTACTACAGGCAGTGTCGTATCAGGCGGCGATCCTATTTCCATCGTCATATTCCCACCTTCTGATGAGCTTATCTTCTTCCAGCCTTCCTTTGTCTTCATCTGTACATCGCTTAAAAAGTCTTGTCCAACCTTAAACTTCAATACTCCCGTGTTTATGCTTACTTCATTTCCTTCCTTCTTTACTTTCAGTTCTGTTGGAAATTGATGACGGTGTATTTCATCTCCATATTTTACTGTGTAGTAGGATGTCCCATGTGTAGGTACATTTGCACGGAAGTCTAGAAGCACCCATCTTATACTGCTGTCTGATTCCCAATAACGAGATAAAACTGAAGTTTGAAGCAGTATCTCTCTGCCTTCCGAATTAAAGAGTGCAATATTTTGTTCATCTTTCACTGCACCTTTAGGTAACGGTATCCCGCTGGTTACGGGCCAATCTATTCTGTTTACTCCAGAATAATCGGTTACTTCTAATCTTACACTATCTGAACCGACTGTACCGGGAACTTTTGAGTAACTAACTTTTCCTAATGCAAACCAAGTAGTAAATATAACACATTGGAGAACTAAGATTTTTAAGCTAACTATACAACACATTTTTTCTTAAGGCTAAAAAATTTTCGGCTAACGCCAATTTAAATTTCACTAAATACGATCTTATGTTGCTTTATTAGTTCCGCCCTATTCATTGAGCCGAGGTCTCCATCCTCAATGCTGTACAAGCACACACCGCTCAACACCAAACGTTCGCCCTCTTTCTTCCCATGTCACCACATTGTGACGAACTCGGGCTTTTCAATTCATGACTGATAAATCTTACTACCAATGACCTCATTATGCTGTGAGTCCGTAATGTCACTTCTAGCTGACTTGGAATGTCGAAAGCTATTTCTGTCGCCTGGGCGAAAGGATTGGCGTGGTTTTGATGTAAAACTAGTTCTGGGCAACTACCCGGACAACGCCTCCTTATTCAGCGCCTCCCCTTACAATTTACTTTGGAGAAAGCTTAGCCGTCTGACCCAGATTGATCTAGCTAATTATTTTGAGTTCATCAAGCTCAGCATTATCGGTCCACATCAAGGCGCGGTCCGATGACGGACAGCTCAAAACTCATACTTCAACTTCGGAGCTGAGGACAGATAACGAATAAACGTTCGGGGCACCATGACTTCGAACCAGACGAAGGTGCTGCCCTTTCTTTGATCTAAAATATTCTGTATTTGTCCGACGCCAGCAGCCGTCGCACTTATTCCATTTTCAACAACAAGCAAATTCCGCCGTGATATTCAGCATCTTTTTACCTTAACCTGCAGATCGGACTGTCTCCCAAGAATCCAGCATCATGACCTAGAGCGACAAAGCGAAGCTGAGCAAGCTCTTTTGTATTAGCTTAATCGTGATTCCATACCTTGCTGAACACTACGCTCATGCCAATATGAAACTGCCAACTTTCTTAGTAATGAAAACACGGCTAATCGACCTTGTCTCGGGATTGTCTCGCCGCAAATGAGCAAGATGAAATGGCTTTACCTGGCTAGGCTTCGTAAGAGATTTTTCCGATACTTTTGCCGTAGCTCGTGCGTCCTACAACTAGCAGATTACAATAACTATGTTTCTCTAGCAATCAACAAATAAAGTCAATATGTTACCGCGTGAGAAGCTTTGTTTGCCTTTCTTAAGTCGAATGGCCGCAGTAACGAGTCAGACCTACGAAATATTAGGGGCTATTATACTAAGTGCCCTCGGCGCACAGTTCAATTTCGACCAGTTCAGCGATTATATGACCTATTGTTATATGCCCCTCCTGAATTCGCTGGGTGTTATTAGAAGGGACTATTATGGCAACATCGCAGAGCGATTTTAACTTCCCGCCATCCTGGCCAAGGAAACCAACAACACTAATTTGGTTCTGTTTAGCCTTGCGCACAGCTCGAAGAACATTCTCAGAATTCCCACTTGTAGATATTGCAATAAGTGCATCTCCTTTATTTCCGAGTGCTTCAACAAGACGAGCAAAGGTGTTCTCAAATCCTATGTCATTTCCACCAGCTGTCATTGCCGACGTATCCGTAGTCAAAGCCACTGCAGGAAGCCCTTTCCTCTTAATTTCGTGACTCAAACGGATTGTAAACTCCGTCGCGATATGCTGACAATCCGCCGCACTTCCCCCATTTCCACACAACAGCAACTTATTACCATTCATCAGTGTATCCTTAATGATGGATACAGCTTTCGACACATAATCCGAGCAACATGCAAGTATATCCATCTTTGTCCTGGCGCTACTTGCGAGAGAGTCTTGAATAAATTTGATTCGATCTGTCATTCGTTAATCACTCCTTACCTATACTATTAACATACACTCGAATGATTGCATCCCGAAATGAGTTGGGCCGTTGCATTACCTTGCGAAACAACTTTATGAAAATCGAAAGTTCAACTGTTTAAATAGACACTGAAGGCACCTGAGAAAAAATATTGATCGGCCAAGCGGCAACGAAGCAACTAGGAAGTAACGAGCATAGAAATTGTTCCACGCTTCAGGCTGCAAATAATGGGCAATATGTGTTATGAGGTTACTAGGAGCAATTCATTTCGATAATTCGCTGAATAATGCCTGTGGTAGACTTTCCGGTCAAGTATTCTATGGTTACGACCTGCCCCCCATCTCCCTCAACTATATCTCTGCCGACAATCTTGTCAATAGTATAGTCGGATCCTTTCACTAACACGTTTGGTCGAAGCATATGTATCGTTTCATAAGGTGTATCTTCAGGAAATAGGCACACATAATCTACAACTGCCAGGTTTGCAAGCACAAATGACCGATCGCTCTCCGGCACGACAGGGCGTTTCTCACCTTTAATCCGACGAACACTAGAGTCTGTATTCACAGCGACCACCAAAATATCCCCTAGCGCCTTGGCCTTACTTAGGTACTCGATGTGGCCCCTGTGTAAAATATCAAAAACTCCATTAGTAAAAACGATTTTTTTTCCTCTCTCCTTCAGGCTTCTTATTTCAATTGCAAGTTCTTCACGACTCAAGACTTGTCCCATTAGTCCTCCGTTTGTTTAATAAGATAATAAACAAATAATTTCGCTACAGTAAATGTCAATATTTGTACAAATTTTTTAGGTGGCATATCGTAGTTTTGTGTTGTTGTTTTTTGAACGCAGACCTTCCACTGCTTGCATCCCTCTTCCCATTGTTGTTTCAATCGAACAATCGTTGAAGGTGATAATGGTACATCCTCGCCAAATAACCAGCCAAAGGATTCTTGAAAGTCTCCAGTCAATAGACCATGCAAATATAGCTGTGGCAATAACTTTTTCATTGCTGGACTTAACCGCTCATATCTCGGAACTATCTCTGACTCATAAGGCTTCTCTAACCGAGGAACCCGAATCGTTAGGGATTTGAATAATACATCGTGGCTTGATTAATCAAGAGTGTGTTTACTTGATTTTCCTGTCTGGGCTGGGTCAGTCGACACCTGGTATTGTTCATGTGATGGACAATACAGCAACCGCTGGAAACCCAACATCCTTGGCCGATGGCGATCGGCAGAGCACCAAACTATAACGATAATCTTGTTCGTGTACCCGTTAATAACGGTCATCGGTTAGATCCTGTAGACCGACTGATTTGTATAATCCGGTTTCGTACCATTGCCGCTGTTCGTTGACTTTTAGGGGCAACCCTTCTATTCCTCCAATATTTATCTTCAAAGGCATTGCACCAACGAATTTAGTAATAATTTTCACTTTTCCCGAATCACCTCGTCGTCACCATAAACAGAAAACTCAATTTTATTCCGATTGTTTCTATTGTTATTACCAATTCCAACAACGGATGAAAATTGCTCATCGAAATTAATTTAAACCAGATAACCTTGCAAACAAATTTGTAGTATCAATACTTGCGTGAGCCAAACAATCCGTAGGGTAACATTCGTCCTGTCGTTACGATGCCAGAGCATTATCCAGATTTAATAAGAAGATCGCTTTTCTTCTTTACAGTATTAGGATTACTTCTCTCTACCATATGATGTTATCCAAACACTAGGCCTAACTCCAAGTTCTTTAGCCATTCCCAAAATCTTCACATTTCCCGGAATTGTTTATCAATTGTCGTCCCCTTTCTCTTATCTGCAGCGCCAAGTGTTTTACCCTAGAAACCATCGCCTCTATTCGCGTATTTCTGTCCAATGTTTCTCAACTTCTTTGCAAATCAACTTGCATCCAACTCGATTCAATTCTCATCAACTCCCTGGAAATGGCGTAGTACGAATCGCTCGAGCATACGGGACCGAATCCAAGAAAGTTACGTCAATTGCAAAACATTGATTCCATATAGTTGCGTTGTCATTGAGTAAAATTTCACATCCATCCATACGAAAGGCTCTTCGAATTATGGAATTCACCGTTTGACCAGGTATCATTACAATCAACATCTTTGCCCCTGTCATGATTTATGCACCGAGTTGCCGACGATATTTGTTTATTCCGTTTTTCAGAAAACGTGGGTGCCTAAATATACTTGGGGCTCTAACGAATTCGTTTTTCAAAAGCATGAGAAAGAAAAGCACCACAGGTCGGCGAGACTTTTTTGAAATCATACCCTAACAATTTTGCTAAGGTTGAAGCGATGTCTTTCTGGTAAACGGTTTTCGTATTTGAAAGCTCACCAAGGTGAGGTGTATCAGGCCCGACAATTGCGATCCAGATATATTCTGAACCCTCAATTTTACTTCCATGATCTTTCCAGCCATCGTCATTGCTGCCTCCCCTCCCATGATCTGTAGTTAAAATAAAGGATGTTTTGTTCCTATACTGTGCAGTCGATTGACACCATTTCCACAGTAGGTTTAAATAGCCGTCTATCCGATGTGCAGCTTCTAAAACCCTGTCATATCTTCCCATATGCGCCCAGTCGTCGGTCTCATCGAAAGAAAAATAAAAAACCCGAGGATGATGCTTATTTAGAAACTCCATCCCTTGATAGAATGTAAAAGCATCTAAACGAATTCCATCCCAAGGTGAAGGCGCTTCATCTTGCAACCTGTTCAAAAGCCGCTGGCGTCCGGTCAGCTTTCCATCTACTGCATTCGTATCACCGGCATTGCAGTAAATCACACCGGGCACTTTACTGACGACATATGGGAATTTATTCCACGACGCAAAAACGGCAATTTTATATTTTGCTAAATGTAATTGATCCTTAAGAAACTCCATGACAGTGACCGATTGAATTTGTTTAGGCTTATTGTTTATTATTTCCGGCTGTGCGGAACCGCTGAGTATCTCCGCATAACCGGGAAGTGACACGCAGTATTTATTTGTTACCATTACATCACTGTGAAGACTACGGTTGCCATATACAATCCCATTTTTCATTAGAACATTCCAGAAAAAAGGCATCAATGCCTCACGGCGTTTTTTAGCAGTTTGTCTCCAGAATTTCTTTTTAAGAATATTCTTTTGTTGAACTCCACCGCTTTCACTATTCATCAAGCTTGAATCAGCACCTGTAAACAGCTCCTCCCATCTAAAACCATCAAGCGTAATTAAGAAAATATTCTTAGTCTTATGCTGAGCATCTAATTGAATAAATGAAGAGAAAAAAAAGATAAAGCACAAGGCGATGATCTTTACCGGGGTAAACACGTTTCTCTTCACCTTGAATTTCTTTTCACCTTGCATCTTTATTTCCCTGGCAAATTATTGGTATAATAAGATTTTAATTTCCCAGAACTCTCAAATAAAATCCCCACCCGCCGGCCCGATTTTCTATTTTCATTAAACATGGGTTGCTGCCTTTATAAAGTCTTACTTCAACCAAGCGTTCTCCTTCCCACACTTTCCTGTGGTTATGGTCTAACAACACGTCTTGATGGTTAATCCAAACCTTGTTGCCGTCATCGCTTGATACATCAAGTACTGCTGTCCTGTTCGCATCACTTTTGATATTACAGAATGCATAAGCAACTACATTTTCGTTCGGTTTGAAAATGGATATCAAATTACCTACGCCAACCTCATCAGTCTCAAACTGCTTCCAATTGGTTTTACCTTCGGGCAAGCTGTCATTCTTAACTATTTCACCAGGCTTGGGTTCGACCGCAGATTCTCCGCCCTGGCTTTTAAGGAAATCAGCCTGAAGCCCGTTATCTTTGCTGCTAAGGAAAGGACCGCAAACCAACCACTGACGGGGAACAAACGCAGAAATAGTTCGATCAAGCCTAACCGGCGTCACTGTGAAATCACTTACATAAACAGGACTCTCGCTTAAATGCAACTTAAGCACTCCGTCTGGACATGCTATTCTCGACACATTTCCATAAAGATTGGTCAGGGTAACCTGCTTTACACCCACCTTCAATTCAATTCCGGATATTCCTTTCACCGACCAAAGAACGATAATACGCTTATTACTTCTCTTAAATAACATTCCCCGCACTTGTCCCTCATTTCCGAATATGCTCTTTTCGAACCTAGAACTTGCCAACATCTCCGTCATTTTTTTATATGCGGCATATGAAGGCTTTGGAATGTAATCGTGGTTAAGAACCCCCCAGCTCATTTCATTATCCTGAATATCGACTCCGTCATCGATGAAGTCGTACCACATAATATCTTCAAAATGAAGTGCGATACCTTGGACATAACCTCTAACTAAGTTTACCGCTTGCATTTCTTCTGGTACTCCACTTACTCTGGTTGAGTAACCAAACTCGCTAATCCAGAACGGTTTTACTTTTCCATACCTGCACATAATCTTCCTAATCGCCTTCGCACCCCAAACAAGGTTAACATCCGGAGGACCCCAAGAATAGGAAGGATATGGGTGAAAAGAAAAGACGTCAAAGTACTTCCCGCCGCCGTGCTCATATATTCCTTCAATAAAATCAGTATCCATATTAGAAAGACCAGGAGCTAAAACAGTGCAATTGGGATTTCCCTTCTTTGCTTCAATATACGCTATCTTAAGAAGCTTCGTATAATCTTCCACATTGGGCCGTGGTTTCCAAAAGCTTCCGCCATTGGGTTCATTCCAGATCTCCCAATAGTCAACTCTTCCCTTGAAATGTTTGACAGTCTCATAAACATAATGACCAAACAATTCTCTCTGTTCAATTGTTGTGGGTGCATAATGAGAAACCCATTCCGGCGTGAAACCGAGTATCCCTAAAATCTTAATGCTGTGAGCACGCACAGAATCAACCTGCCAGTCTAATTGATCCCAACTAAAATTTCCCTGCCAAGGTTCAATCTCTGGCCAATAGAAATCCATGCGAGTCCACTTTATGCCCGCGGCATTTGCAAGTTTAAGCACCTTAGAAAGTTTGTTGGGGGAAAACCTTCCCGGGTAAATTCCCATCCCAAAAGGCGAAATCTCTTGTGCAAAACTCAGCAAAGAAAACGAGAATACGATTATCAGAATGTCCTTAACCGCTGCTGATTTCTCCATTTCCTTTTTGCATTTTCAACAAACTATTGAATATGTAATCATCAAAAGGGGGATCGATTCTAGTCCTAAGTAGACTGCGACATTTAACAAATGGAAAACAGCCATCAAAATTCTCTCATTCGAAACCCAAGCTAAACTAGGCATAATCAATTATTGTTTTCGTCTTTGTTCAATAGACTACCGACCTTCTCCCCTATGAACCGAACAGGTTCAACTATTAGAATTTGTATCATTTGCTGAAATCCTTCCGGTAGGGTGGGTTCCCTTCTCTCTCTAATTGCATCAAAAATATCGGAAACGCTGCTTGCCTGAGGCTCATTCAATCTCCTTGCGATGGACAGCACAAAAATCCTGAATATACCAGAGATGAGAAACATAAATTTGAAATGTTCAAGCGTTATAAAGCCCATTGATATGCGTGTTCCCTTTAATACACTGGCCAACATGCCTCCAAAGATTGGACCAATTGTGGAGGATAGGCCCACCAACGTCCCATGCACAGCAAGGTACACGGAATTTCTCTCCTTAGGCGCCAGCTTCAAAAGCATGTTAGAAGTTGACAAGCCAAGACCAGCATCAAAGATGCTGGTCATATTAATAATGATGTAAAGGAGATACGAGTTCGGTGTAGTAAGAACCCACAAGAATGGATAAATGCATTTACCCATAAGGCTAATCCTAAGGATCGGTTCATTACCGTATCTATCTGACAACTCTCCCCAATACTTCATAGAAAACATGCTGATAACTCCGCCAATTGTGGCCAGAGACCCTATAAAGAAATAACTCAGACCAGCCTCCTGAATCATGTACACAGCAAAGAATGGCGCTGCGAAATTAGTGGAAAAATTCCAGGTGACACTGAACGCGATGAGCCGCCTGAAATTCTTTTCCCTCAGGGGAAGACGCAATATCTTCAAATACGATTCCTTAGCAGGAGCGCTAAAGATCGGCGGCTCAGCCATCTTAGCAAGATAACGGACTGAAACCATTCCAACTGCTGCGGCGACAGCAAAGAGAACAGAAAATCCAAAAATACTCGCTCTGGGGATTTCCTTCCGGAAAAGATCGAGGAACTGTCCAGCTCCCATGCCTGCTAACATTGCTATCCCATTGTTAATGAGATTTCGCCTGGCGAAGAATTTCCCCATCCTACCTGTCGGTACCAAGGCTGACATCCAGGACAGCCATGATAGACGAGTAATTGAACCGAAAAGATTGGATGCGGCGATCAGAGCTAGCAGGACAGTTATCACATACCTCTCACCAAAAGAGAAAAGGCTGAAAGGCAGCAAAGCTATAATAAACCAAATCAAGCGACCTGCAACAGCCGATTGGAGCACAATACGCCTTGGGTGACCTGTTCGCTCGACCATGTACGAAGCCGGTATTTGCGCAAGCGTCATCAAGGCCGGTATTGACGCCAGAAGACCAATCTCGAAATCCTCCGCTCCTACCCCAAGAGCAAATCCCGTAAGGAATGCTCCACCTGTCAAGGTTCCCATGATAGCGGCGTACGTCCCTTCAACAATTGAATAGTGGAGACTACACTCCACCTCAACCTGCGACAACCTGGATTCCCAACCCTGAGGTTTTCCTTGAACGTAACCATCATTCATTTTACTAGATTTTGGCTTTATCTTGTGATCGCACATATTCGCCTCGGGTTGCTTGATAATTTGGCAAAACATGGAGGGACTTATGCAGCTCGGTCTTGCGCAAGTTCAAAGTGAGGTTCGATTGAAACCCGATAGTGTCAAGTTAATTGTGTAAAATTTTTGAGCGTTGGCAAATTGCTTTTGCCAAAGGGCGCAGACTTCCAGTTCTGTTCCATCTTGTAAGCCACAAAACTTAAGATGAGATATGCCGATTTTTCACTGGCAAGTATCTCCATCGGTTTGGTTCGTCGTTTAAACTCCTTATTCACTCGTT
>Ga0078972_1001830_pt1 | contig 75920 bp, 71 predicted proteins | sample YelNatPaOPGAMG01_FD_67568 | JGI IMG/M metagenome (GOLD analysis project Ga0078972, IMG submission 67568) | Hot spring thermophilic microbial communities from Obsidian Pool, Yellowstone National Park, USA - OP-RAMG-01 (SPADES assembly) (version 2) | ecosystem: Environmental > Aquatic > Thermal... | reverse complement strand
CTTTTTCAAAAACTGAAAGCATATTAGCATTTTTTATGATTTTACTTTTTTTAATTTTAGGTATTTATTTTTTGCCTCAAATTAGCTTAAATAATTTTCAAATAGAATTTTTAAATCCTTGGTTAGCTTATGGTGTTTTAATATTTGCTTATACAGGATATTCTTCTTTGCAAATGGTTTACGATATTATAGGGAAAAATAAAAAAGTTATGTTTTGGATTAATTTAATTTCCATTTTGCTAGTAACATTTTTATATTTGTTGTTTGTTGTTTCTATCTATGGTACATTCGGCAAAAATGTTTCTTCTACGACCCTAGAAAACCTAAAAGGATTTGCTAATCCTTATATTGTAAAAGCAGCTTCTTTTTTAGCTATTTTGAATATCTTAACTACATTTATAGCTTTAGCCTTTTATTTAAAACGGGGATTAATTTTTGATTATAAAATCAATAGTATCTTATCGTGGTTAATTATAAGCTTGGTGATATTTCTTATTCCATTCTTAAAATTAGAAAATATTGCAAAATTAGTAAGCTTAACAGGAAGTATATTTTTAGGGTTTAATTTATTTGTGTTACTTTTGTGTTATTTAAAACTAAAAAATTACATCTATTTCAAAATCCCTAAAATTTTGGTTATAATTTTATTAATACTCTTAGGTTTTGGTTGGTTTATAGGAATACTAACGGAAATTATGGGCGGGTAGCTCAGTGGCAGAGCGTCTCGCTTACAACGAGAAGGTCAGAGGTTCGATTCCTCTCCCGCCCAATTTGTTTTTGCTATAATTTAAAAATATGAAGGTTCAAGATCTTTCAACAAAATATAATCCTAAAGAAATTGAAGAGAAAATTTATCAAAAGTGGCTTCCGTATTTGAAAATAGAAAAACAAAAAGGTGTTAAGAATTTTATAGCTTTGATGGCACCACCAAATGTTACTGGAAGTTTGCATATGGGCCATTCTTTGCAAAATACTTTACTTGATGCTTTTTTAAGATATAAAAGAATGAATGGTTATAAAATAATTTGGATTCCTGGTTTGGATCATGCTGGTATTGCCACTCAAAATGTAGTAGAAAAAGAATTGAAAAAAGAAGGCTTAACAAGATTTGATCTTGGTAGAGAAAAGTTTATTGAGAGGGTTTGGCAATGGAAAGAAAAATATGGAGGTATTATTTTAGAACAATTTAAAAAATTAGGTATTACTCCTGATTGGTCAAGAACAAGATTTACTTTAGATAAAAATTATGTTAGATGGGTAGAAAAAGCTTTTATAGAATATTACAAAAAAGGATGGATTTATAGAGATTACAGAGCTATAAACTTTTGCCCACGCTGTAAAACAAGTCTTTCTGATTTAGAGATTGAATATATTGAAAAAGATGGAAAGCTTTATTACATTAAATATCCTCTTAAGGATTCACAAGAATTTTTAGTTGTTGCTACAACTAGACCAGAGACAATGTTAGGTGATGTGGCTTTGGCTGTTAACCCAAATGATCAAAGATATACTAAATATATTGGCCGAACAGCTATTTTGCCTATTATAAACAGAGAACTTCTAATTATTACTGATATAAGGGTTGACCCTAAATTTGGTACCGGCGTTGTTAAAATTACTCCTGCTCATAGTATCATTGATTATGAAATTGGAATTAAACATAATTTACCTATGATTAAAGTGATTGATGAATCAGCAAAAATAGTAAATGTTCCTCAATTTGAAAACTTAGATTATTTAACTGCCCGAGAAAAAGTTCTTCAGATTTTAAAAGAACAAAATTTATTAGTAAAAGAAGAGGATATTAAACATCATATTCCTATTTGTTATCGATGCCAAACAGAATTACAAGTTATTCCTTCTAAAGAATGGTTCTTAAAAATGGATTATTTAGCTGCCTTAGCTAAAGATGCAGTTAAAAATAGAAAAATATTTATTATACCTAATAGATTTAAGAAAATTTATTTTGTTTGGCTTAAAAATGTTAAAGATTGGTGTATTTCAAGAAAAATATGGTGGGGACAAACTTTACCAGTTTGGTATTGTAAAAACTGTGAAGATAGTTATGTAGTAAGTATTAAAAAGCCTAATAAAAAATGTAAAATTTGTAAAAAATCTAATTGGTATAGAACTGAAGAGGTTTTTGATACTTGGTTCTCTTCAGCTTTATGGCCTTTTGCTATTTTGTATACCAAAAAAGAAAAAAAATGGTATCCAGCAGATGTAGTATTTTCTGCTAGAGATATTTTAAATCTTTGGATTACAAGAATGATTTTTTCTGGTTTATATTTTATGAAAAATGTACCATTTAAATTAGTTTATATTCATCCTACTGTTTTAACTAAAGAAGGCAAAAGAATGTCAAAAAGTTTAGGAACTGGCATTGATCCTTTAGATTTAATTGAAAAATATGGGGCTGATGCTTTAAGATTTGGTTTAATTTGGCAAGCAACAAACTTACAAGATTTAAGATTTGACGAAGTAAATGTTGAAAATGGAATGAAATTTGCAAATAAAATTTATAATGCTGTTAGATTTTATTTAATCCGTTATCCTGAAATGCAAAAAAGACAAGGTTTTAGTAGTGAAGATCGAAAGATTATAAGAGCGTTCAATTCTACTTTAAAATACGTTAATAAAAATATAGAAAGGCTACAATTTTCCAATGCCTTAAAAAGAATTTATAAATTTTTCTGGAATCAACTTTGCGATGTTTATATTGAAACTTGTAAAGGAAATACAAAAAATAACCCTGAAGTCCTTCGTATGGTACTTTTAAATTCTCTTAAATTATTACATCCTTTTATGCCTTTTATAACAGAATATTTATGGTCATTAATGGGAAATAAGAATTTATTACTCTTAGAAAAGTGGCCACAGCAAATTTAACAACTTGTTTTTTTCCAAATTTTACTTTTATATTTTTAACATCTTTAATTCCTATCTGGATTTGGTGGGAATTTATTTATTTAGAAGATGACCATCCTGAACCTAGATATATGCTTTTATTGGCAATTATTTTAGGGATTGTAGCTGCAATTTTAAGTTATTTTGCTCAAGCAAAAATTTATTATCTATTAGGATATGAATTTAATTATGTTTATTATTTCTTATCTGCTTTTGTTGAAGAATTTTTCAAGTTCATTTTGGTGTTTCTATTTATTTTACCTACTAGATATTTTGATGAACTTGTCGATGTTATGATATATATGGGTTTTACTGCTTTAGGATTTGCTTTTATAGAAACTTATTTAAATATTTGTTCTGTACTAATAAATCCTCCAGAAGGAATTAGTCCATTTTTTGCTTCAATAGCTGTGTCTATATTAAGATTTTTAGGGGCTAATTTTCTTCATATGTTAGCTTCTGTTCTTGTTGGTTTTGGTTATGCAGTAAGCCTTAAAACAAGAAGGGTTTTGCCTTTTGTTTACAGTTTTTTGATGGCAAGTTTTTTGCATTTTTTGTATAATATTTTTATAATTAGAGAGGATGTTAAATTATTGATTTTCCCAATTTTGTGGGCTATATACTTCATAACATTAATAGAATTTAAAATAATAAAAATCAAAAATGGCGGAGTGGGAACATACACATCCAATTAATTTAGAGGAAGAAGAAGGACAATTAGCTGTAGATGTTTATTTAAAAGATGGGGAATTGGTTATTGTTTCTCCTATTTCAGGTGTAACTATGAATGATATAGAAATCTTAGTGCATGGTGATATGCTAATAATAAGAGGTAAAAGATTGCCACCAGAAAATCCTAAAATAACAGATTATTTATATCGAGAATGTTATTGGGGGCCATTTTCAAAAACTATAATTCTACCAAGGGATGTAGATGTTGATAATATTAAAGCTAGTTTAAAGGATGGTATCTTAATGATTAGAATTCCTAAAATTAGAGGTGAGACAGTTAAAAAAATTGAACTAGAGTAATGATTTATAATTATTATATGCGGCTGTAGCTCAGTGGCAGAGCGGGTGTCTTATAAACACCAGGTCGGAGGTTCGAATCCTCCCAGCCGCACATTATGAAAAAAATTTTTTTATTATTTTTAATCTTATTCTTACCTTTTTTTACTTTTGCTCAAGGATTGCCTTTTGGCACACCTCGAGTAGTTTACCTTTCTCCTTTTCCTTGCTTAAATGGAGGAGTTATGATAAAAGTACAACCTCCTGCTGGAGCTTTTTTAAGTATTCCACCTGGTCCTTATTTTGTTCCTATCGGAAGCAATAGATATTTAAACTTTATTTACCCTCCGGTTCCTGGAACAAAAATGTTAGGGTGGTGGGTTCCTGGAGGAGTATGCATCAAACCAGCATTTCCCCATCCAATACCAATTCCAACTATTGGAACAATTACTGGTTATGGAAGCGCTTTAGGATTTTAACTTTCTGTAACGATATTTAAAATTTTATTTTGAGCTAAAATTATTTTATTTATTTTTTTGTTTTCTAAGAATTTTTTCACTCTTGGTCTATTTAAAACTATTTCTTTTAATTTTTCAATATCAATTTGATCTTCTAAAATTTCTATTTCATCTCTCTTTTTACCATCTATTTGAATAATGATTTTCCTTGTCTTTTCTTCAATATATTTAGAATCATACTTAGGCCATTTCTCATAATCTAATAAACTTTTATTTCCTAACAAAGACCAAATTTCTTGTGAAATATGAGGAGCAAAAGGAAAGAGAAGTTTGACAAAAGTTTTCCATGTTTCTATAGAAACTTTTTTATTACTAATAAAATTAATAAATTCCATCATAGCACTTATAGCAGTATTAAACTTAAAACTTTCAATATCTTCACTAACTTTTTTGATAAGTCTATTTAACTCTCTTAATATTTCTTGATCTTTTTCTTTTTTAATTTTTTCTTTCTTAATTTTCTTAGTTAATTCCCATATTCTGTTTAAAAATCTATGAACCCCTATTATTCCTTGTGTATCCCAAGGTTTAACTTCTTCAAAAGGTCCCATAAACATTTCGTACATTCTCAACGTATCAGCACCATATTTTTCAACAACTTCATCAGGACTAATAACATTCCCTCTTGATTTAGACATTTTTTCGTGATCAGGACCTAAAATTAAACCTTGATTAACTAATTTCTTAAAGGGTTCTTTTGTAGGTACTAGACCTAAATCATATAAAAACTTGTGCCAGAATCTAGCATAAAGTAAATGAAGGACCGCATGCTCAACTCCGCCTACATAAATATCTACAGGTAGCCAATATTTAAGTTTTTTATAATTTGCAAATTCTTTTTTATTTTTAGGATCAATATATCTTAAATAATACCAGCAAGAGCCAGCCCATTGAGGCATAGTATGAGTTTCTCTTTCTGCTGGTCCTTTACATTTTGGGCATTTTGTTTTAACCCATTTTTGAATATTTTTTAAAGGAGATTCGCCTGTTCCTGTAGGTTCATAGCTTTTAACTTTTGGTAATTTTAATGGTAGATCTTTTTCTTTTAAAGGAACAATTCCACATTTAGGACATCTTACTAAAGGAATAGGCTCCCCCCAATATCTTTGTCTTGAAAACACCCAATCTCTCAACTTGTAATAAATAGCTTTTTTGCCGATATTTTTATTCTCTAATTCCTCTCCTATTTTTAAAATTGCAGTTTTAGAATCTAAACCATTAAAATCAAAAGAATTGATTAAATATCCATAATCTTCAAAAGGTAAATTATCTGGTTCTTTATTTTTTTCTGGTCCTATTACAGGAATTATTTTTAAGTTAAACTTTTTTGCAAATTCGTAATCTCTTGAGTCATGTGCAGGTACACCCATTATAGCACCAGTTCCATAAGAATATAAAACATAGTCGCTAATCCAAATAGGGATTTTTTCTCCTGTAAATGGATGGACTGCATAAGAACCTGTAAAAACACCAGACATTTCTTCTTCAATTTTCCTTTCTCTTTCAGGTTTTTTTAAGACATCTTCTATATAATTTTTTACTGAGAAATAATACTCTTCTTTTGCAATCTTTAAACACAATGGATGCTCAGGTGCTAAAACTAAAAATGTAACACCGAATATAGTATCCAATCTTGTAGTAAACACTGTTATCCTATATTCTTGGTCTATAATTTTAAAATCAACTTCATATCCTTCGCTTTTGCCAATCCAATTTCTTTGCATCTCTTTAACATTCTCTGGCCAATCTAATTCATCTAAATCTTCTAACAATCTATCAGCATAAGCAGTGATTTTTATATGCCATTGATTTAAATATCTTATCTCTGTTTCGCTACCACACCTTTCGCATCTTCCTTGTACTACCTCTTCATTAGCTAAACCTGTTTTACATGAAGGACAAAAGTTTATAGGTGCAGCTTTTTCATAAACTAATCCTTTTTCATACATCTTTAAAAACATCCATTGGGTCCATTTATAGTAATCTGGATCAGTTGTATTTATTTCTCTCTGCCAATCATAGCTTAATCCCAACATTATCATTTGTTTTTTATATCTTTTTATATTTTTAGGAACAAAATTCATAGGATTCTTTTTCATTTTAATAGCGTAATTTTCTGCAGGAAGCCCAAAAGCATCCCATCCCATAGGATGTAAAACATTATATCCATTCATTCGATAATACCTAGATAAAATATCTGTACCGGTATAACCTTCAACGTGTCCAACATGAAGGCCTTCACCTGATGGATAAGGAAACATATCTAAAATATAGATTTTTTTACCTTTAAAATCTTTAGTATGCCAAATTTTAAAATTATTTTTTGCCCAGATTTTTTGCCACTTCTTTTCTATTTTTTTAAATGGATAACCCATTATTTTATAATTATAAGTGATAATTTAAATTAAAAATCAATATGGCTAAAAATAGAAATATTCCTAAGTTTCATTTTTCTTGGAGTACTTTATCCCATTATGAACATCCTTATGGAGATTTATTATGGCATTTATTTTGGGGAATAGTTATAGGAGCTTCAATTATTTATTCAATAATTGCTAAAGATTTTCTTTTTTTAATAATATCTATAATCGGGCTTTTTTTCTTTTTTCATCCAGCTTTTTATGAAGCTACAGAATTAAGAATTAGATTAAATGAAGATGGAATTTATATAAATAATAAATTTTATAGCTGGGATGAGATTACAGGTTTTGAAATATTTTATGAAGGGGACAGAGCTTTTATTTATTTTGTACCAAAAGCATTTTTAAGAATAGGTCCTGTTATTCCTTTAGAAATGTATTTAAATGTTGATGAAATTAGAAATTATTTAATTCAATTTTTAGATGAATATGAAGATTCAATTCCATTATGGGAAATTCTTTACAGAAGATTTTTCTATTAATATGAATAATCTTGGAAGAGTAGCAGAAAAAATTGCTCAAAAATTTCTTATCAAAAAAGGATACAAAATAATAGAAACAAACTATTGGCTCAAAAGATATGGAGAAATAGATATTATTGCTAAAAAAGATAATGTTTATTATTTTTATGAAGTTAAAGCGCTAAAATCAAATTTAAACTTTGATCCTTCGATTCATTATACTAAAGCAAAAAGGGAGAAATTAAAAAAATTAATTTTGTATTATACCAATTTGAATAATATTAATGAATTCATTCGAGGTTTGATTACTGTAGAAGTAGGAAGAAAAATAAGAATAAAAAAATACGAAAATGTCTGAAAGATTGATAAGGTTTTTAATATTTATTCAAATTGTAGTAATTTTCTATCTAGGTTTTCTTGTTATAAAAGAAAAAATAAAGAATAAACCATTTAAGGAGGAATTTAAAATTTACAAAAATTATATTGAAAAATTAGAAAAAGAAAATAAAGACTTAAGAGAAAAACTAGAATATCTATCCGACCCTGAAAATCTAAAAAAAGAAATGAAAGAAAAATTTAACTTAGTAGAGCCTGGTGAAAAAGTAATTATTTTGCCAGAAAATTTTTGATTTAGATTTAAAATTATTTTAATAAGCCAGCATAGCTCAACGGGTAGAGCGACTCCTTCGTAAGGAGTAGGTTGCGGGTTCGAATCCCGCTGCTGGCTCAAAAATGAGTAAAACAAAGGTAAAAATTTTTATTATTTCTTTGGTATTGATATTTCTAATAATTATCTTTATTGGCTTTTTAAATTTACATAAAAATGTTTCTTTATCAGAAAAAGAAAATAAAGAAAAATACGAAAAAATTTTAGAAAGTGCGCCACCAGAATTTAAAGAAATAATTAATTTCATTAACACTCCGGAAAGTAAAATTTATAAAGAAATAAACTTTATGAACAAGATTGAGAATTTAAAATTATCAAATAGAAAAACAGAAATAGAAGCAGAAATTTTAGAGTTCGCCTCTCAATATGTTAAAAATATAAAAATAAATGAAAATAAGGATCCTAAACTTTATGCCAATGAAATAAAAGACACTTTAAACAAAATGAAATTTATTCAAATAGATTTTAATGATAAAGAATCTTTAAAAAATTCAGGAGATCTTATTTTATCTATTACAAATGATTTTTCTAAAATAGAGGTACCTAAAGAATATTATAATTTCCATAAAGCACAAACTATTTTGCTTTCAGGAATTGGTTATTCTTTAAAAAATCTTGCCTTAACTAACGATTCTGAATATGCTTATATATTAACAACAATTTTAGATGAATTAACAGCATTACAAGAAAAATTAATTGAAAAATTATGAAAAAAATAATTGTAATTTTAATTATTATAAGTATATTAACAGCAAATTTAGGTATAAATTTTGTTTTAGCGCAAGATAATCAAATAGACTTTTCTTCTTATTATCTTAAATGTAAAACTCCTGAACCAATAAAAATAGAAGAACTTGAGACTGCTACAGAAACAATTGATTATGTAAATGAATTTGAAAATTTTTCAGGAAAAGAATTAAAGCCTCCTGGATTTTTTGAGGGGTTAATACAGGGATTAATAACAGAAATCGCTTCTGGTTTATTAGGTGATTTATTAAATAGTTTAATAGGAAAAGTACCTGTAGGTGCTTCAGAGGTCAATTTAGATATTAGAAACTCTATAAAAGAAGCTACTAAAAATATCACAGCCTCTATTAAAGCTTCAATCCAGCTTGCAATTAAAGATGCTCTGGAATATTTCAAATTTAAATTAATTAGTAAAATAAATGATTTTATTTATAACAAAATTCTTAAAAACTATATTTCTGACATAAATCTTTATAGAAGTTTTAGGTTATTTTTAGCTCAACAAAAAGCTATAAATAGGGTACTGAATAAATACAAAAACTTACCTTGTATACCGGATGATTTTAAATGGTGTTTTGTTAGTATTTTAAAAAATAATTCTTTAATTGGGATAGATTTAGCATCCCAATCTGAAAATGCTGATAAATTGATAAAGTATGTTAACGCTTTTATGAAATTGCAAGAATTAAATATATTAGGAAAAAGATCTTGTGAGCCAGAAGAAGAAAAGTTAGTTTATGAAAATTTAGGAGTAGAAGAGCCAATTTATGAAGAAGCCTTACAAAGTTGGGGCGAAGGAGGACCTGCTTCTGCTGCTTTTAATACTAAACCAAAAAATTTGATAACGAAAATTGAGACTAAGCCACGTGGTGTTTTTGCTAATATTTTTAGTTTAATAAATACAAAAGGTCTTTTAGCACAATTTTATCCTTCACAAGATTTTGAATCTTATGGGAAAATTTTCTTTCCCTTTATTGAAAAAATCAACACAGAAATTAACCTTAGAAATTGTTCTTATTTAATCTCTCGAGATCTTGCAATCATTAATGCTGAATTAGAAAAAGAAAAAGAAAGGTTAGGTATACAATTTCAACAACCAGGTGGATTTACATTTAAACCTAAAACTGAATGTCTAAAAACATGGACTGAAGTAGAAAGAGAAGAGGTTATGAGAGAATTAGCACAAGCTATGGAAAAAGGTGACACACAAAGAGTTCAGGAATTAGATGGAAGATTGCAAGACATTAATCAACTAATTTCTCAACAAAAAGATATAACCGGAGAAGATCCTAGATGTTTAATACCTGGTCCTACAATATCTACTCCTTCTGATTACGAAAAGTTAAAAGAGCAAATTTTAACGTCTCCTTTAGAATTCTTTAAGTCCCAAGAAAGGGCTGTAAATACATTAGTTGCCTTTATAAGATCCTGGCTTTCAACTAAATTATTCAAAATAATAGATAAAGGCTTTGCTAGTTTAGAAAGCAGAAAAACTAAAAATGAAATTTTAACAGATATAAAAAATGCTTATTCTAAAGAAAGGATTGAAAAGATTTGTTCAAAAACAGAGTATTTAGGTACTCCTGGTTTAACGCAATCCTGTAAAGATACTTTAGAATCTCAATTAGTAAAAACAGCAGAGATTGCACAAAATGAAATTTCAGATGCTATTAAAAAAACAGGTAAAATTTTAAGCAAATTAACAGATGTTTTGGCTAATTTAGATGAAATGTCGTCTACAACTAATGCTTTTTCTGAAAAATTAGATGAATACTTAACAGCTCAAAATTTGACGATCTCCGAAGAAAAAATAATTCAACTTGAAGAAATAAAAAATCAAATTAATAGAAACTTAGAAGCTTTAAACAATATTAAAAATACTCTCCCTATTTCCACCTTAGAAGAATTAGATAATATCAAAAATATTTTAAATAGTGCTACAATTACTGCTTTAACAAATGAAATATCTTCTACTTCAAAAAGAATTGAGGAATTAGAAAAAGCTGCTGGAGAAGAATTAAAAGCAATTAGTTTTGAAATGTCGAAATTATATAATATAGGTTACAACAATAAATTAATGACCTTTTTTGCCGATTATCCAGATGTCAAAAAATTGATTAGCAAAAGTAGTAATTGCATTACTTTTCCTTCTTATTATATATTCTACTATGATGAAGCACAAGGCGATAGACAAGATAAGATTATAGGAGGTTCTTGTTTATATATTGATAACTACCCAGATTTAAAGAATGAAATTAAGTTAAGTTTTTACAAAAGATTTTACCCAACTCATTTATTTAATTTAAATATTTCTTATAAATGGATAGAAGATAGGTACGAAAAAAGCAAGGTAGATATTCATGGTGATGGCGAAGATGAAATTATTGCTTCATCCAATAGATATGCTTCTATTTACTTAATTGCTCATGATCTTTTGATCATTCTTTATTCTTTATACGGATCAGCACAAACAACAGTTGATCAAGGTTATTTCTTAAGCTCTCTTAATACACATATCAATAACATAATTTCTGGAAACTTTGATCCTACACAACTAAATACCATTCAAAATGAAATTGAAAATTATTTAATTCCATATTTTGACAAAATTGAAACTTATGCTAGTTATACTATTCAATATACGAAAGAACATAAAACTCCGGCTGGAACATCTTTATATGAATTTAATTTTAGATATTCTGCAGAGCCAAATAAATTAACTAGAACAATTGCCTTAAAATTAGGAGAAACACTAGAATACTTAAAAGATTTAGCCTCTTCATATAAAAACATCTTAAGCAAAACAAATGAGTTAGTATTAAAGCATGGAATAGAGGTGGGTGAACTTGCAAGACTTAAAAACAGACTCATTGATTTAAATAAACAACTAGAAGAAGAAAATAATAGAATTTGGGGAATATACTTATCAAAATTAAATGAAGAAGAAATTAATAAAATTTCCAATGAACTAGAGAACAATGTTAGTCAAATAAATGATATAATGGATGAAAATTATAATTTGTGCCAAGAATATAATCAGCTGATAAAAGATATAGAAGAGGAATTAAAATCAGCATCACAAGAATCGGCACCTTCTTTGCCTGGAGAAGAATCTTACAAAATACAAAAAGAAACAAAATTTAGTTTAATTAGAAGAGCTTTTGATATTACAAAAAATTTAATTGCCAGCATATTTAATGTATTTAACATATTTAAACCAAAGAAAATTTACATAAAATGAGAAGGGGGCATTTAAAAAATAGAGGTATAGGTTGGATTCCTTTACTTTTAGCAGGAGTAGCAGCTGGTGGAATTTTATGGTATTGGTTTCGAGGAGGCCTAGTTGCTTTTGCACTCGATATATTGAATTTTATTGCTTATATTGTTTTACCTATAACTGATTTCTTCTTTAGAATCTTATCTCAATTAGCTGCTACGATTATCAATGTTTTTATATCTTTAAATCCTTTTGCAGACTATGGAGCTGCTTCTATTTTATGGGAATTTTTTAAAAATATAGCCTATGTTGTAATAGTATTTTTAGCTTTAATTGCAGGATTTGAGTGGATCTTAAATAGAGAAGATGCAGCAAGAAGATTGCTTTTAGGTCTTTTATTAATAGCATTTTTAATTAATTTCACTTTTGTATTAGCTAAAGAAATTTTTATAGCAATTTGGTATCTACAAATAGGAATACTTCAGTCAGCAAATTTAGGCGGAGAAAAGGACTCACAATTTGGTAGTTTATTATATGCAGCTTTATCAATAGTTCCTCCAACAGAAGTAGCTAATAAAATAGTTAATGAGTTAAGCCCAAGGATAGCTCAACAAGCCCAAGAACAAGGTGCAGGCGCTGGTTCGGTTCATAATATACAAGTAGCTATTAATATTTCAGGACGTCTACTTGGTATTTTCTTAAATGCTATTTACTCAATAATAATGTGGATGTTTGCTGGTATAGCTATAGGTAGATTTTTAATATTATCTTTTTTGGTAGGAGTTTTGCCTTTAGCTTGTGTTGCTTACACTACTCCTTGGTATAAAAGTAAGTGGGATGAATGGTGGAAAATGTTTTTTACTTGGAACGTTAATATTTTAATTTTGATTCCTTTAATTTTAATAGGAATAGCTTTAATAGCAACACAAGGAAGTTTTAATGAAGTAAAAATACAAGAACTTTTCTTAAACCCTGTTACAACAAGGCCATTTGGTACTTTAACAGGTGATGCTGCTTTAATAATAGCTATTGTTATTAGGTCAATTTTTATAGCTTTATATTTTTGTTTTGTTGTAGTTGTAGCTTTAACTTGGGGTGGTAGAGCAGCAGATTATGGTTATAGATTTGGAAAATGGTTATGGGGTTCTGTTATAGGAGGAGCTTTATTATGGGCTGGTAAAGAAGTTGCAGGTAAACCTGCTTTAGATAAATTAGGATCAGGATTAGAAAAATTAGGAGATACATTAGCTATGTTTAGATTTGGTGTTTTTAGAAGTTTAGGTGCAAGAGTTAAAGATTTAGGTGAGGGGTTAAGAAAGCCTGTAAAGAAGGATATAGAAACCCAAGCTAAGGCAATTTGGGAGCAAATTAAAGATAAAAGCCCTGAAGAAATTGCACAAATAATCCAAAGATACCCAGTAGCATTACAAAAAGAAATAGCAAAATTAGCAGAAAAAGAGAAAGGCGCTGATGAACTTATTAAAATAGCTGGTAATATAGACTTGCAAAAAGCTGCTAAAACTGGAGTCTTAAAGAATCTTTGTGGAAGAACATTTGATTGTAATTTAACTAGACTTGTAACAGCTACAGAAGAGGAGGAAAGGATTAGAGCATTAAATCAGATAGCAGGTAAATTAGATTGGAGGACAGCTAATTTAGGTGATTTAAGCTCAGTATTAACTAAAGCCGGGATAGAAGCTCGCCGACATCCACTTTTATTTACTAATATGTACACCTATGTGCCTAATAAAAGAAATTTCTGGACACCAGAAAATATAAGATGGTTAGCTCAACAAAATCAAGGTGATTTCATAGAAGCTAATTTAGGAACAATAAGAACTACTCCTGCTTATAGAGCGGTAGTACAAGGAGGCGCAGTTGATATTGCAGCAGTTTTAGAAATGGATCCCCAATATAGAAAGGTTATTGAGAACGCTTTATTAAATTTTTATAAATCCGGAGAGATGGAAACAAAATTACAAGAATGGGAGGCAGACATTTCCAAGTTTAACCAAGATGTTCTTGAACCTTTAAATAATCATTTAACCCAGCAGGCGGCTCAGTTAAATAATGAGTTAAATAATTTAAATACACAAGAGGGCGGGTTAAATCAGAGATTATCATCTCTTCAACAAGAACTTCAAAAAGCTCAAAAAGAGTATCAAGATTTTCTGCAAAACGCGGTGGCTGGACGACCAGGTTATGAACAAACTAAGCAGCAATTAGAAAATAATATAGAAAGGTTAAATAGAGAGATAGGAAATGTTCAATCTCAACTTCAAGATCTAGATCGAAGACGTAAATCTATTCAAGCAAATATAGATGCAATTGACGCTACTCTAAATCAACTTCAACAAATTAGGTCAGATATTCAATCTGGACAATTTGCAAACCAACAGCAACTACAAAATCTTTTTGTTAAACTCCGTGGAGCATTAAAAACACCCTCACCTACAGGAAGAGAGGCTGAATGGGAAAGAAGGTTAAGAAGATTAGAAGAGGAGCAAAGAGGCACTACTACTCAGCAACAACCTGCTACTACCACATCTACTTCCTAGTTTATAATTAAATAATGGCTAGCTTTTTAGATGCATATACATCTGCGCCCTTAGAAGTTAGATCATTTTTATATTCTGATGATTTTTATTCATTTTTAGATGAATATATAAAAAAGTTTGAATTGAAAGAAGAAAAAGAAATAGAATTTACCTATCTTTTACAAGATATAGCAGTAAGGCTAATTGATGAAAATGCTGACTTAAAAGAAATAATAAAAGAAAGGCTGGGGTTAAATGATACTGATGCTGGTAGTTTAGCTTTTCATATAAAAAACAAATTTTTACCTTTAGTAAATTCTGTTTGGCAAATGAGTCAAAAAAGAGAAGAAAGAGAAGAAAAAGTTATAAAAGCTGCGCCAAAAGAAATAGCTGATATTATTCAAAAAATTAAAGAGAGGCCTAGTCCTACAAAAGTATTAAATTTGCAAAAGGTTATTCCTCCAAAAACAGAAGAAATTAAAAAAATAGAAGAAAAAAAGGAATCTGCTATAGATCTTTCTAAGGTTCAGCCTATCAAGACAGAAATTCCTAAAAAAGTTATAGACATAAATCAAACTATTTCGTGGGAACCACCTAAGCCTAAAGAAACTGGTTCAGCTAGTGTTGTTATTATTAAAAAACAGGAAGATAAAAAGCAAAAAGAAGAAGGAGTTATAGACTTATCTAATTTATAATTATTTTAATGAGGTTTAGCGTCCCACAATATATAAATATTGAGGATAAATTATATCTTGGAGTTGTTTCTTTTACTTATGCCCAACTATTTTTGATTTTCTTTGCTTTTTTAATTTCATATGGAGCTTTTAAATTATTACCTACCATATTTGCTTTATTAGTTACTCTCTTTTCGTTTTTATTAGCAGTTTTACTAGGTTGGGGGAAAATAAACAATAAGCCTGTTTTAGGATATTTACCAAATTTAATTCAAGTATTATTTTCCTCAAAAAAATATCTTTGGAGAGAAGAGGTTAAAATTGTAACTAAATATGTAAATGTTCCTACAATTGAAAAATATGTAGAATTATTAGAAGAAGAGATACCAGAAAAGAAAATTGAAAAAATTAAGGAACCTGAAAAGATTGAAGAAGGAATAGTCCTTGAAAATCCACTTTCTGAATATATAAATAATGCACATAAACACGGTTATAATCCATATGATCCTTATATTAATTTCCCTATTCCAAAGTTTCCTAAAAGAAGATGGTAAAAAGCACATCCAATTTAATAAAAATAAAAGATATTAGAGATGATGTTGTAATAACTGAAGATGGAGGATTAAGGGCAATTTTAGCTGTTCCTGGCATTAATTTTTCTCTACTTTCTGAACAAGAAAAAGAGGCTGTTGTAGGTTTATTTAAAGAATTATTAGATGGTTTGGATTTTAGTATTCAAATTTTTGTTGTTTCGAGATTAGCTTACATAGAAGGTTATATAAATTATTTAAAAGAAAAATTAGAACAGGAAACTGAACCTTTAATCAAAATACAACTTGAAGAATATATTAAATTTATCCAAGATTATATAGAAACTCACAGAATTATGAAAAAACTATTTTATATTGTTATACCTTATGAAACAGAGGCAATTAAAATTGGCGGATTATTTAAAAGAGAATATAAAAAAGAAGAGGAATTTTATCAACAATTAGAGCAATTAGAAACAAGAGTAATTTATGTTACTGAAAAATTATCAGCTTTAGGGTTGCAACCTATAAGATTGAAAACACCGGAACTTATTCAACTTTTTTATGAACTTTATAATCCAAATCCTAGATGGGGAATGGCACCAATAAAATTATTTGAAGAATTAATGCAGATGATAGAAGAATGAAAATCCAAATTCCATTTTTTAAAAAACAAGATAGCAAAGTTGCAGTTCCAGTTATTGAAGAGAAAAAGGGATTTGAACAAATAAAAAACATTATTGCTCCTCCTGCTGCTATTTTTAATATTTCTGATTTTCAAATAGGTGAAATATATGGTAAAAACATAATAGTCATCACTTATCCAAGATTTTTGTTTGCTGGATGGTTAGAAAATATTTTATCTTTACCTGAACCTTTTAATCTTTCAATATTTTTTATTCCAAGAGATCCAGGTATATTTTTAAAACAATTAAATAAGCAATCTTTAAGGATAGAAAGCCAATTAAGGGAAATTGAAGAAAAAGGATTACCAAGAGATCCAAGATTAGAAACTGCTTACAAAGATATAGAAGAACTAAAAGAAGCTATTATTCAAGGAACTGAAAAAATTTTAAATGTAGGTTTATATTTAACTATTTTTGGAGAAAATAAAGAAGATTTGTTAGTGAGAGAACATAAAATTATAAAACTTTTAGAAAGTAGCTTAATAATTGCTAAGCCTGTAATTTTGGAACAAGAAAATGCCTTTTTGTCCAATTTACCTCTTTGTAAAGATTATCTAAATGTTAACTATTCTATGAATTCTTCTGCTGCAAGTTCTTTCTTTCCTTTCATTTCATCAGAACTTTCTATGGATAAGGGAGTTTTAATAGGAATCAATTTACAAGATAATTCTTTGGTTCTTTTAGATAGATTTGCTTTTGAAAATGCCCATATGGTAATAATTGCTAGATCAGGAGCAGGAAAAAGTTATACTACAAAAATAGAAGTGATGAGAAATTTAATGCTTGGCCAAGATGTTATTATTCTTGATCCAGAAAATGAATATCAATCTATAGCTGAAATCTATGGGGGGTCTTTTATTCCAATTTCTTTAAGATCAGAACATCATATAAATCCCTTTGACTTGCCACCTGTTTTAGAAGGAGAAAACCCTGAAGATGTATATAAAGAAAAAGTTAGTGATATTATAGGACTTTTAGAAGTAATAATAGGAGAAAAATTCAATGCTGAAGAACTGACAATTGTAGATAGAGCTATTCATCAAACTTATGCTTCTTTTAATATTTTGCCAAATTCAGATTTTTCTAAAATAGAAGTCTTCCCTACTTTAAATGATTTTGAAAAAGTTTTATTAAGCATTGAAGGGGGCAAAGAAATTGCCGAAAAATTATATCCATTTACTCAAGGTAATTTTAGTGGGTTTATTAATCAGCCAACAAATGTAGATATTAATAAAAGAATTGTTGTTTTCGGATTTAGAGATTTAGTTGAAGAATTAAGGCCGATTGGAATGTATATGGTTTTAAATGATTTAATGAATAAAGTAAGAAGAATAAGAAAAAGAAGGGTTGTAATTATTGATGAGGCTTGGTGGATTATGAAAAATGAGTCTGGAGCTAATTTCTTGCTTAATGCAATAAAAAGAGGTAGAAAGTATCTTTTAGGAATTACAACTATTACACAAGATGCTGAAGATTTTTTGAATTCTCCTTATGGCAAGCCTATTATAACAAACTCTGCTTTAGTATTTTTAATGAAACAATCTCCTGCAACTATAGATTTAGTTGGTCAAGTTTTTGCACTATCTGAAGGAGAAAAAAGATTTTTGGTTCAGGCAGAAAGAGGAAGGGGGATTTTAATTGCTGGCCTTAAAAGAATTCCTTTATATGTTTTAGCTTCTTATGCTGAAGATCAAATAATAAAAGCAAGCCTAGAACAATTATCTGCAATAAAAGAAGCAGCTAAATTTAGAGAATGAGAATAAAAACAGAAAAATTATTAGAATATGCTAAAAAAAGAATAGGTGAAGAATATGAAAAAGAATTGGAAAAAAGAGAAAGAGGTGAATTTGAAGAAACAGAAGACAGCTTAGGAATTACAATATTATGGTGGATTTCAGGATTTTTTTTAATTACTGCAGATATTTTAGAAGCAATACTTAATTTAATTGCTGGAGCTACAGGAGGAACTTTATTTATTTTACCTTATCTTACTTTATTTTTTGAAATCCCTGGGTTTTTAATATTTACCTTTCTAATATGGCATTATATCAAAAATAATGTCATAGGAAGAATAGAGGGTTTAATTTATATTTTTTTAGTAGGCTATGAATTGATTGTTACTTTTATACCTATTCTTCAAATTTCTGATAGTTTGCCGCTTAAAACTATTTCCGAGTTTATCTCAAGGTGGAGGATAGTAAGATTAATGAAAATTAGGAAAAGAATAAAAGCTGAAAATAAAGAGGAAGAATAATATTTTATAATTTAAATATGGCGAAGAAGGTTTTTATTCTTTTAACATTAGTTTTACTTTTTAATGTTACTTTTGCAGAAAAAGATACAATATATTTTTCTTTTGAAAGAAAAGGGGATGTTTATTTTGTAGGGATTGAAGGCTATATTTATGAAAATAATAAAAAATATAGCTTAGAAAATTTAAATTATGAATGGACAATTAATTATCTTGATACTTTTGAAGAATTTAAAACTTATAAACCTGTTCTTTCTTTTACTCCTAAAAATCCTAATTTTTCGGGAAAAGTAAAAATTTATCCTAATGATAATAGTTTTTTTAAAGAATATTCCTTTAGTTTTAATTTAAAATCTAAACCAGTTGTAAGTATTGTAAGATTTTTAAAAGATTTAAACATAATTTTGCCATTTAAAAACTATACTGCTGGCGAACTTCTTTTTCCTTTAACATTTAATTTTTCTTCTGATAATTTGTCTTATGCTTGGAAAGTTGGTAATAAACTTTACTCTAGTGTAATGATTGATCCTTCTGATATCTATGAAGAAACTGAAATCACATTATATGTAAAAAATTTAGATACAAATGAATTCGCTGTAGATAAAATTATCTTTAAACAGGAATGAGTATTACAGAGTTCGTATCTCAATATTGTGGAACAACTTCGAATCTTCAGGCATGCTTGCAAGGAATTTATAATCTTTTAGTAGCTATTGCTGTAGTTGTTGCATTTTTTATGTTTTTATTTGGTGCTTTTGAAAATCTTTTATCAACAATTCCTGATGTAAAAATGCAAGGCAAAAATAGAATGAAAAATGCTATAATTGGTTTAGGAATCATCTTTATTACTGGTGTCATTCTTTATTGGATCAATCCCTATATATTTTCTGCAAGATTAATTATGTATCAAATAACAAATTTAGAGGTGCCTTTAGTAGTAGTAAACACAACAACATCTTATAACATTAATGGAGTAAATTATACTTTTGAGGTTCCAACTATTCAAAACTTACCCCAGATAGATGCTTTTAAAACTTGTATAGGAACTACTTATAGAGTTAGGATGACAGCCTATTATATACCTATTATTAATGAAGCAAAAAATAATCATGAGTTTTTAAGTGATGTTACTTTGCAAGGAAAAGGAGTAGTATTAATAAATAACAATAAAATTTCAGGTATTAACTACACTACTGCTGAAGATATATTAAGAAGATATCGAGGAGATAAACCATTAGCAAAATGTAAATCTGGCTGGCGGTGGTCTTGGGTAAAATATGCTACAGGTACAATGAAAAAATGTAATCCTATCCTCACACAAGGTTCTAGTCAAAAAGAATCTGTTAAAACAGATTTACCAGAGTCGAGCAGAGTAAAATCGGACATTGAAACAAAAAGCAGCTTTATAAGTTTAAGGGGTGCTTATGGTCCTCTGATTCCTTTAAGAACAGTAGCTCATAATATATCACAGGGAGTTTTTCAAAAAGGTGATGTAATTAGAGTATTAGAATGTGAAGGTAATCCAAATTGCAGATTAAAAGAAACAAATTTGATAGTAACAGATACTGGTGGAGGTGAAAGCGCAGGTGCAGATGCCTGGTTAGATTTATTTGCAGGAATAGGGAAAAATGCATTAAATGCAGCACAAGCAGCAAAAACTACATATGTAAAAGTTTGTAAGGTTGGTCGTATTCAATCTTTTTAATTTTTAATGGGCAATAATAAAATTTTAGCTATCTTACCAGAAGATATAGAGGGTGGAGATGTTACTTTTTCCGAAACCTTAAATTATCCTTATTTAATAATTTTTTTAGCCAAAGAAGAAAATACTGTATTTTTAAATAAAACTGATTATGCTACTAACACAAACGAAGAAACTATCTATAGAAGCCCACAAGGAAAATACAGATTAGAAATTTATTCAATAAAAGGCAGTTTATTAGAAGCATTTAATTTTAATCTTTCTGAAAATAAATATTATGAAGCTATAGTAATACCTAATTATTTGAATATAGGCGAAATTAAACTTTTAGTTGAAAATAAAGCTATAAGTTCCTTAAAGAATTTAGAAATATGCAACGAAAACAATATTTGTGAAGCTGAAGAAGAAAATTTATGTCCTTTAGATTGTCCTTCAGCAAATAATCCAAATTATCCTTTAACTATTTTTGAAAAAGGATTCAATGTTCCTTATAAAAAAATTGAAGAAAAAGTACAGCCGCAAAAAGAAATCAAAGAACTACAAATAGTCACTCAAACCCCAATTTTACCTGAAAAAAGTTTTTCTTATATTTCATTAATAACCGCAATAATTTTTGTAGTTTTTTTGATTTTTGGGATAATTATTTATTTAAAAATTAAAAAATGAGTAAATTTTTAAAAATTTTATTTTTACTTATAGGATTGATTATCCTTGTAGGATTTGGAATTTTATTATATAAAGAATTATTTCCTAAAAAACCACAAGTAGAAGAGTTAAAAAGAGAAGAAAGACCTAGTGCACCAACTGAATTTCCTTATGAAGAAACATCAACAAAAGAGGCAACTGAAACAATAGAAGTTCCTACTACTTCAAAAGCTAATATCAAATCACCCTCTTTATTAATTGATGCTATCCTACTTTATCCTAAAATTGATTACCCATATATTTATGGATACGATCCTACCAATAAGGTTATTAAAGCTTATAATATAGAGGATAAAACTTATAAAGAAATTTTCAAAAAAGATAATATTAAAGATTTAAATTTTTCTAAAAGTAATTTATTAGTTTTATTTAAAGATAATAATTTTTGGTTGCTTGATACAATAAAAGATAAATTAATAAAATTGCCTATCAACACTAAAATAGCTTTTTGGATGAATGATGATCTTTATTTGTTCATTAGCTCTGGAGAGATAAATTATTTAGCTAAATATGTTGGTGATCTTAAAAAAGTAGTAGATCTTTATATTTTCAATCCTGTTTTCGATTATTTAGATCAAAATATTATCTTTTATGAAAATCCTAGAAAGGTTTATAATTCCCCATTGTTTTTAATAAAAGACACAAAAGAAAAGGTTCAATTATTAGAACCTAAAATGTTATTAAATGCTTTAACAAATAAAAAAGACTTGATCTTTGTAAGTTATATTGAAAATACCTGGAAAAGTTTTATTATTGATAAAAATGGAAATAAAATTATTGAATTTAACTTTGGAACTCTAAAAGAAAAATGTTCATTTAAAGAAATATTAATTTGTGGAATACCAAAAGATCAAGATTTTTCTAAAATAGATAATTGGTATTATTATAAAAAAACATTTTCAGATAAATTAATTATTTTTGATCCTAAAAATTTGAAGTTAGATTATTATGATTTAGATGGAGATTTTGATATTATAAATCCTGTTTTAACTCCTATAGGAGTTATCTTCTTCAATAGAAATGACGCCAAACTTTATGTGGTACAAATTAAATAATTTTCTCTCTAATAAATTTAAAACAATAATTACTAAAAAATAAAGCAAAAAAGCTGAAGAAAAAAAGAATATTATTACTGCTAAAATCCCTGAAATAAACAAAAGTATTTTCCTGCTTTCTTTAGGCTGGGTAAAAACGAAAAATATTTGAAAAATTATAACTGTAAAACTTAAAATGGCACTTGGTTTGGTTAAATCTATTAAATTTAAAAAAAATGGCGTCATAGTTGTTTTTAAGGAGTTTTGAATTACAAATATAGTAGCTAAATAAAATGGCAAAGTAGAAAATTGAACTAACATATTATATATAGGATTAAACTTTTCTTCTTCATAAATTTTCGAAATTATTTCAGCTTTTTTTAATATGTCTTTCTCTTTTTTTGCTAATTTATTTATTTTTTCGTTTATTTTTTTTAATTTAAGTTCTTCTTTAAACTGTAAAAATGATAAAGGGGATATTAAAATCTTCAAAAATATACTAAATACTACAATAGCCAAACCTAAGTCATTAAAATACAAATTTAAAAATCTTAATATATTAGTTAACGGCTCTACAAAAATTGTTTGGAACATTTTTGAATAAATTTATTAATTTATTTTCTAGATCTTTGAACTTTTCTTTTGAAATATCTTCTTTAACTTTAATCAAATAATACCCTATAGGAATTTTATCCAAATTTAATCTGATTATTTCATAAATTTTTCTCTTTATTTTATTTCTTATAACTGCCTTTTTAATATTTTTCTTATCTACAACAACAGAGAATTTTTTTGTATTATTTTCTGGATCAATTTTCATCAAAATAAATATATCATCTGAAATTTTAAATGATTTTTGAAATTTTCTAAAATCAAAATTTTTAAATCTATACTTCTTTGAAAGCATCAATTTGTTAGCTTTTTTCTACCCTTTCTTCTTCTTCGCAGCAATATTTTTCTGCCTCCTTTATACCTAGACCTTGCTAAAAAACCTACTTTTCTTTTTTTCTTTCTTATTGTTGGCATTTCATTTAATTATAATATAATATTTTAAATAATGGAAAATAAAGACTTACAAACAATTTGGCAAAAGGTATTAGAAGAATTAGAAAAGAAAGTTCCTAAGCCTACCTTGAAAACATGGTTTAATAATGTTACTCCTATACAAATTTATAACGGGGTTTTAAAAATAGAAGTTCCTAATAAACTAGTTAAGGATTGGCTTGAATCGAAATTCCATTTAATATTACTCAAAACAGTAAAAGAGTTTATACAAGAAATTAAAAATATTGAATACATCCTAAATACCCAAATAAAAACACGAACAAAAAGGATTTCTAAATATTCTTTTCAACAAAAAATAACAATTTTTGAAGTTCATCCTTCAACAAATCTTAATCCTAGATATAGATTTGAAAATTTTGTCGTAGGAAGCAATAATGAACTCGCTTTTGCAGCAGCGCAAGGAGTAGTATCTAATTTAGGCACTAAATTTAATCCTTTATTCATATATGGTGGTGTAGGTTTAGGTAAAACTCATCTTTTACAAGCTATAGGGAATGAGGTTTTGAGGAAATATAACAACACTAAAAAAGTGCGTTATGCTACTACAGAGCAATTTACAAATGAACTTATTAATGCTTTGAAAAACCAGACAATCGATGAATTTAGACAAAAATTTAGAGAAATAGATGTATTAATTTTAGATGATGTTCATTTTCTCTCTGGTAAAAATAAATCCCAAGAAGAACTTTTCCATACATTTAATGAATTATATAATTCTAGCAAACAAATAGTTTTTTCATCTGATAGAGCACCTAGAATGATCCCTGATATTGAAGAAAGGTTACAATCAAGATTTGAAGGTGGATTAGTTGTGGATATTACACCACCAGATTTTGAAACCAGGTTAGCTATATTAAGATTAAAAAACCAAGAAAAGAATTACTTTTTGCCAGATTTTTCCTTAGAAATTATTGCTGAAAAAATTACAAAAAACATAAGAGAATTAGAGGGCGCTTTAAATTATGTAGCATTTAGGGTAAAAAATGTAACTAATTTAAACAAAGAAAAAGTAGAAGAGTTATTAAAGGATTATTTAAAACAAAGTTTTAAAAAGGTTTCTCCTAAAAAAATAATTAAGATTGTAGCTGAATTTTATAATTTAAAAGAGGAAGATTTATTAAAAAAAATAAGAAGAAAAGAAATTATAAAACCAAGACAAATTTTAATGTATCTTTTAAGAGAAATAGGTAAATTATCTTATAATACTATTGGAGAATTATTAAATAATAGAGACCATACAACAGTTCTTTATTCATACGAAAAAATCGAAAAAGAAATCCAGCAAAATTTTGAACTTTATCAAGAGATTGAAATTTTAAAAGATAAAATTTTGAATACTTAAATTATCAACATAAAATTTACATAAAGGTCGAATTAAAAAATTAATTAAAATTAATTAAAATAAAGATTTATCCACTAATTAACAACCTTTATTTATTATGAAAATATCTATTTTAAAAAATACACTAATAGATAAAATCACGGTTGTTAATAGAATTTGCCCCAAGAAAACTGATCTTAGTATTTTGAATTTTTTCAAGTTAGAAGCAAAAGATGATAAATTAACTATATTTTCTACAGATTTAGAAATTTCTTATAAGGCTACTTTATTAGCAAAAGTTGAAGAAGAAGGAGAATTTTTGATACCTGCTAAGCAATTTTACGAAGTTTTACAAAATTTTTACGAAGATGTAATTAATATAGAAAATAAAGAAAATACTTTAATTTTAAGAGGGGAAAGAACATTCTCTACATTACCTGGTATATCTGAGGAAGAGTATCCATTAATTCCAAAATACTCTGAAGAAAAATATTTAGAAATAGATAATAAATTATTTGAAAATTATTTAGAAAAAATTTACGGAAATATAAAAACAGCAGAAGTAATAAAACCTGAATTTGCTGGGGTTTATATGTGGATAACAGAAAACTTAATAAGGTTAGTTACAACAGATACTATAAGGCTTTCTGAGATTAAGTTTAAAAAAGATTTAGTAATTACAAACATAGAAAAAGAGGAAAAATTATTAATACCTGAAACAATAATATCAGAGTATCTAAAAATCAAGAAAAAACCACTGAAATTAAGAATTTATATAGAACCTTCTCAAGTTACTTTTGATTTAGAAGACCAAGTTTTGCTCACAAAAACATTATCTATAGATTACCCAGATTATCAACAAGTAATTCCACAAGATTTTAACATTATATTCTACATAAATAGAGATGAAGTATTAAAAGCATTAAAATTAAATAAGGTTTATGTTGACCAAACAAAAGAAATAAAAGTCAAAATAAGTCCCAAAAATGAGATGATGGAGTTGATTACAAAAAATGAAATATTAGGAGAAAATATAAACAAAGTAAATATAAACTTAGAATCAACAGATCAAGAAGAAGAATTCGAAATTTCTTATAATATAGATTTTCTAATAGAAGGGATAAAAAATGTAGATAGTGAAAAAATATTTATGGGGATTAATATTCCTTCAGATTATGGAATAAAACCGACATTAATAAAATCTCCATTAGAAGAAGATTTTATTTATATATTAATGCCTATTTAATGGATAAAATAAACATAAGAAAAACAAAGCTTTTAAGTTTAGCTTCAAAAATAAAAAATATTTACCCTGATTTAAAAGGAGAAATTAAAATCGATAATAAAAATAAAAAAATTTATTTAAAAACAAATAAAAAAGAACTAAGCTACGAAGCTTTAAAAGAAATTGAATTAGAAATTAAAAAATTTTTCGTAAATTATAAAATTGAAATCCTAAACTATTAAACCAACTTTGAACAGCGCTTTCCCAATTATAAAATTGTGGATCATTATATGGATTTGCAGGCATAGGGCCCAAGGGATTATTTCTGTCTATGAAATATAATTCGCTATGAATTCCATAAGAACTAATCCACTCTCCGTTTAAAAGTATTTTATTTACTTTAACTGGTAAAGGTGGAGGAAACTTTGTTTTTGGAAAATCTTTAATAACCTTAGAAACAAAATTATGCCATATTGGTAAAGCAGCTACAGTGCTTAATCCTTCTTTGACAGGCTTACCATCAGTATTTCCAGCCCACACACCTACTATAAATTCAGGAGTATAACCTATAGTCCAGGCATCTCTGTAAAATTGACTTGTTCCTGTTTTAATTGCAATTTCATAGTCATCTATTTTAGTTAATGGCAAACTTCTTACAAAAAGCCCTCTCCTTGCTTCATAATCTTTCAAAATATCATTTACCATTCTTACAGGTTGAGAGTCTATTACTCTTTCTTTTACTGGTTTATATTCATAAATTATTTCTCCTTTAGAATTATAAATTTTTAATATTAAACTTTGTGAAACTACCTCTCCATCATTTGCAAAAACAGAATAAGCCTTTAATAAATCTATCATTCTAACTTCAGCAGTACCTAATCCTAAAGATAAACCATAGTTTTTGTAATCTTTTATAGTAGTTAAACCGAATTTTCTTGCATTTTCAATTACTCTTTCAGGCCCTGCTAAATAAAAAACTTTTACTGCAGGTACATTTATAGATTGAGCTAATGCAATTCTTAAATTAACAGGGCCTCTAAATTTATGATCAAAGTTTTTAGGTATATAAGGATTATCAGGAGTCCCAAAATTTGTTGGAACATCAAAAACTATTGTTTCGATAGGATAACCTAATTGAAAAAGTGTAACGTAGGATATAGGCTTAAAAGTAGATCCAGGCTGTCTTAAGGCTGTTGTCATATTTACTTGTCCTTGAATAGATTCATCAAAAAAATCTCTAGATCCTACCATAACTAATATTTCACCTGTTTTAGCGTCCATCATCAATAAACTTGCATTTCTTGCTCCAGCATTTTTTTCATTTTTTAAAGCTCCCTCTTTTACCACTTCTTCTGCGATTTTTTGATAATCATAATTTAAGGTTGTAATTACTTTAAGACCAGCTGTTTCTAAATTAGTATCAGGAAACATTTTCTCTAATATTTTTTTAACCTCTATTACAAAATGTGGAGCAGCAATTTTATAATACTTTTTTTGGCTTACTTTTATTGGTTCGTTAATCGCACTTAAATAATCGTTATAATTTATCCAACCCAATTCATATAATCTTTTTAAAATAAAATCCCTTCTTTCTTTTAATCGCGGTAAATTTTCTTCATAAATAGGAGAATAATACTTAGGAGACTTAGGAATAGAAGCTAAAATAGCAGCCTCAGACCAATTTAAATCTTTTAAATTTTTATTAAAGTAAAAATCAGCAGCGGCTTTTATTCCAATATTGCCAGCGCCATAATTAATTGAATTCAAATACATAGTCAAAATTTGCTCTTTAGTAAATTTTCGCTCAATTTCCAAAGCTAATATTATTTCTTTTATTTTTCTAATGATAGATTTTTCTTGTGTTAAAAATAAATTTCTTGCAAGTTGCTGAGTAATAGTAGAACCACCATAAGTTAAAGAACCTGTTTTTATGTTCAATATAATTGATCTTAAAATTCCTTTAATACTCACTCCTTTATGTTCGAAAAATGAATCATCTTCAGCAGCTAAAGTTGAATAAATTACTGTTTTAGGAATTTCTTTATAACTAACAGGATATTGTCTTAATCCTATTTCATAAAGTAAAACTTCTCCTTTTCTGTCATAAATTTGAGTACTTCCTCCTCTTATATTTTCTGTGACTATTTCAATGGAAGGTAAATTACTTACATAAATACTTATTAATATAAAAACTACAGCCAATCCTATAAAGAAAAAAGTTAATAATACTACAAATATTGTTTCAATAAATATTAAAAACTTATATTTTCTTCTCATTTCTTTTTATAATATTTTTAATGGATGAAAAAGAAATAGAAGAACTCTTAGAAAAAACTAAAGAAAGAGAAGAAGAAAATCTTGCTAAAAAATTAGCTGACATGCTCCAATTAAAATATTTTAACCTAAAAATTCATCCAGTAGATCCAGAAGCTTTGGCTATAATTCCTGAACAAACTGCAAAAAATTTAAAAATTGTAGGTATAGAAAAGGCTGGAAAAAAATTAATTATTGGAGCACTTAACCCTTTAAAACCAGAACTTAAAGAATATATAAATAATCTTAAAAATCAAGGATATGAAATAGAAATTGGTATAGTTTCTTATAGTAGCCTAGAAAAAGCATGGCAAGAGTATAGATTTATTAAACCAAGAAAAGTAAAATATACAGAAATTTTAGTTTTAGATGAGGAAAAACTAAATAAAATAATGAATGATCTTACTACTAAAGAAGATCTTAAAAAATATTTGGCTGAATTAGAAAAAGAGAATCCTTTAGAAATTTTAGATTATATAATGGCTGGAGCTTTAAAATTTGAAGCCTCAGATGTTCATTTAGAACCTACAGAAAAAAATATTACTGTTAAGCTTAGAATTGATGGAATTTTATATGAAGTAGCTTCTTTTAATAGAGCCATCTACAGTTTGCTTAAAAATAGAATTAAACTTTTTGCTGGATTATTTTTAAATATTACTGAAAAACCTCAAGATGGCAGATTCTCTATAAGTTTTGGTAAGAAAAATATTGAAATAAGAGTAAGCACAATTCCAAGTTCATATGATGAAACTATTGTAATGAGAATTTTAGATGCAGAAAAAATTATGATTCCTTTAGAAAAATTAGGTTTAGAAGAGTACGATTTAGAAGTTATAAATTACTATATACATCAACCAAATGGCTTAATTTTAAATACTGGACCTACAGGATCAGGTAAAACAACTACATTATATGCAATTTTGAATAAAATTAAAAGACCAGAAATAAAAATAATCACTATCGAAGATCCTATTGAATATAAATTAGAAGGTATAACTCAAACACAAGTAAATCCAGCTGAAAATTATACCTTTGCCACAGGTTTAAGATCTATATTGAGACAAGACCCAGATGTAATATTAGTAGGAGAAATTAGAGATAAAGAAACTGCGGAGATTGCTATTCATGCTTCTTTAACAGGCCACCTTGTGCTTTCAACGCTTCATACAAATGATTCTTTAGGAGCAATTCCTCGTCTAATTGATTTAGGTGTTGATAAAACTTTAATTCCACCAGCTTTAAGACTTGTAATTGCTCAAAGGCTTTTAAGACGTGTATGCGAATATTGCAAAGAAGAATATATTCCTGATGAGAATTTTAAAGAATTAATAATCAAAAAACTTAAAACTATTCCTGAAAATGTAAAACAACAGTTAAATCTTAAAGAAATTAGATTAGTAAGATCAAAAGGATGTGAAAAATGTTTTTATACAGGATATAAAGGTAGAGTAGCAATATTTGAGCTTTTAAAAGTTACTCAAAGATTACAAGATTTAATTTATGAAGAGGTTAATGAAAAAATAATTTTGGAAGCAGCAATAAAAGATGGCTTTATTAACTTACAACAAGCAGGGCTTATTAAAGCCTTGAAGAAAACTACAACTATTGATGAAGTAGAAAGAGTTACAGGAACACTGACCTAATCTACAACTTCAATTTCTACATTATAATGGATTCCAAAATGAAGTGCCTCTTCTTTTGAAGGGAACCAAACATCAACTCTATAATAATATCTAGGATTCATCCTATCCTTAACTACAAAAACTTTATTTCCAAACAAAGCAGGAATTTTTATATGGGTACCTATAGGTAAAAAGTTAGTAGCTACGATACCTTCTTTTACAAATTCTCCAGAGGCAGTAATGTAAGGATCTTCATCTGTTTCATCATAACTTGAAGAATAACCAGTAACTACTACAATATATTTTTTCTTTGTTTCTGTCTTTAAATTCTTGAAATAAGATTTATCTTCTTGGTTTAAAAACAATTCATCAGGAAAAGCTTGTGGTTCAACAGAAGCTTTTATAGGTGAAATAGCTGTTTCCGCAAAAATAAAAATTGTTAAACCTATAATAAACAAAATTAGGTTACGTTTCGAGCTCATTTTGGTTTATAATTTTTGAAAATTAAGCGCTATATTAAAAATTATAACATATCTTACCAGGTATAGTGGATAAGCGGTGGATAAATGAGCTACATAAAAAGCTTAATAAAAAAAGAGATTTTAAGGCAGCAAAATAGTATAAATTTGATACCTTCAGAAAATTATGTATCTAAGGATATTCTTTTTGCCTTAGGTAGTCCCTTAGTTAATAAATATTCAGAAGGTTATCCTGGTAAAAGATATTATCCTGGAAATGAGATTTATGACAAAATTGAACTTTATACTCAAAAATTAGCCTTAAAACTTTTTAATTTAAATCCTAAAAAATGGTCTGTTAATGTTCAAAGCTACTCAGGTTCACCAGCGAATTTAGCAGTTTATTTAGCGCTTTTAAAGCCAAGGGAAAAATTATTAGGATTTAAATTAAGTAGCGGTGGACATTTAACCCACGGACATTTTGTAAATTACAGCGGGAAGTTGTTTAAAGTAAAACAGTACGAAATTAATAAAAAAACTGGATTATTAGATTATGAAGAAATTTATAAACTTGCTAAAAGGTTTAAACCAAAATTAATAATTTCTGGATTAACCTCTTATCCTCGTAAGATTGATTTCAAAAAATTTTATTTAATTGCAAAAGAAGTTGGGGCTTATCATGTAGCTGACATTGCTCATATTGCTGGTCTAGTTGCAGCAAAATTACATCCTTCTCCTTTCCCTTATGCTGATGTTGTAACAATGACTACCCATAAAACCCTAAAGGGCCCCAGAGGAGCATTAATATTTATGAGAAAAGAATTAGAAGATATTATTAATAAATCTGTATTTCCTGGTTTACAAGGAGGGCCTCATAATAATCAAACAGCAGCTATAGGTATTATGTTAGAAGAAGCTTTAAAGCCTAGCTTCAAAAAATATCAAATTCAAATATTAAAAAACTCTAAAACACTAGCAAAAACCCTTATAGAATTAGGATTTACTCTTTTTACAGGAGGCACAGATAATCATTTAATGTTAATAGACTTGAAACCTTTAAATTTAGATGGTAAAACAGCCGAAAAAATATTAGAAAAGGCAAATATTCTTGCTAATAGAAATTCTTTGCCAGAAGATACTTCACCTTTCAATCCCACAGGATTAAGATTAGGAACACCAGCTGTTACTGCTAGAGGAATGAAAGAAAAAGAGATGGTAAAGATAGCTATTTGGATAAAGAGATTATTAATAGACAAGGAAAATCCTAACAAAATTAAAAAAGAAGTAATTAATTTTCTCAAAAACTTTCCCCTCCCATATTTAAAATGATTATAGATGGCAAGCAAATACAAAAAGAATTAATCGAAGAATTAAAAAAAGAAAGAGAAAAATTTGATAAATTAAGATTGGTTGCTTTTTTGATAGGTGAAGACAAAGAAAAAGAAAGTTTTTTAAAAATAAAAGAAAAAATTGCCAAAGAATTAGATGTAGATTTTAGGCTTTACAAGATAGATGAAAATATTTCAAGAAAAAAACTAAGAAAATATATAAGCCAAATTGTTAAATCAGATTTAGTAAATGGAGCTATAATTCAATTACCCTTACCTGAAAAATTTAAAACCCAATATTTTTTAAATGCTATTCCTCCAGAAAAAGATGTAGATTGCTTATCGAGTAGAAGCTTAGGCAAGTTTTATACTGATAATTGGATAATACAACCCCCAGTGGTTGAAGTTGTTGATTATATTAAAGATAAGTTTGAATTAAATTTTGAAAGTAAAATAGTGTGCATTATCGGTTATGGTAGATTAGTAGGGAAACCGTTGGTTCATTATTTTTGTTCTCAAAAATCAACAGTTATTGTGGTAAGAAAAAATACAGAAAATAAAGAAAAATTTTTTAAAATAGCTGATGTTATTGTTAGTGGAGCTGGTGAAAAAAATATAGTTAATGAATGTAAAAATAATGCTATTTTAATAGATTTTGGGTATTCTTTTGAAGATGGGAAAATTTATGGAGATATTAATTTTGAAAAATTAAAAAATAAAGCAAAATTAATTACCCCAACTCCTGGTGGTACAGGTCCTATTTTATCAGTTATGATTTTCAAAAATCTTTTTAAGTTAGCACAGCTTCAAAAATAAGATGGACCCAGAGGGAATCGAACCCTCACCTTTCCCATGCGAAGGGAACGCTCTACCATTAAGCTATGGGCCCTTAATAAGAATTATACAAAGCTTGGATTTCTTCAGGCGTTAAAGCTCTTTTCCATACTTTTACTTCATCAATAACGCCTTTAAATGGTGCATAACCATCTGTACGAGCTCCCACAGAAAAATAAGTATAAGTACCCCCGCTCCCCCTACCAGGATTACCTTGTGCTTTTAATTGTCCGTCAATATATATTTTTGCCTTATTACTGGAAGCAGCTGGATCATAAGTTACACATATAAAATACCATCTATTTATCTCGTTTAAAACATTTGGATAATCTGTACGGATTGCACTAGATCCACCTACATAAAAATACAACCAATCATTAGAATAAGAAATCCATAACCACCAATACTCACTTGGGTCCCTTCTTAAAGGTATTTCGCTGATCTGTGTTCTGTATCTTTTTAACCATAAACAAGTAGTTACAGGAGTATTATAGTTATTAAAAACCATTAAAGCTCCTGTAGTGGTACCAAAATAAACATAATCATCAATCCCATCAAATTCTATAGCCTTACCTGCTTTTCCTGCAACCCAGTTATTATTTGCAGAATCAGGTTTTGTATAAGCAAGCAAATCAATATTTATATAAAAAGGTCCAACTGTAGATTTTGTAGTAAATTTAAATTCTATTTTTGTTATATTCTTTAAATTAGGTGGAATAGAGCTTTGCCCATTATAATAAGATAAACTGTAAGAATATAATCTCCAATATTGATTAACCCCTATATTCCAATACCTATAATTATTATTGCTATCATAAATAGTTAATTGTCCAGAATTAATATAATTTGTGCTGGTATTATAATTTAACCAATAAGCAATGTTTGTAGCTGAAGAAAAATCTAACGGAGCTGGAGGAATGTAAGAAATAATATATGTTGTATTTGGGTTAGGAGTGTTATTTTCCAGGTCTAATTTAATCGAATAATTTCCCTCTTTTTATTTACTGAATCTAAAACTATATAATTTCCTTGCCATCCATTTAAAGACTCAGCATTAGAAATAGTAGTGCGAAAATTTTGTAGGGTTCCAGTTTGATTATTTCCAGAATAATCATAAGCATAAAAACCAGTACCTTCGTCAAAGCTCCAATACAAAACTAAATCGGGGTCTCTTTGCCCACCAGATTCTACAGAAGAGGGAACTGCTCTTAAATCCGTACCTATTTCATAAGCATTTAAACTTGTTCCTCCATCTGTTCCTGCGAGCCCCTGTGGACCAATGTTACTTTTAGCTTCTAAAATTGCATTTAATTCATAGCCACTTCCGCTTTTGGCAAATGTATAATAATAGGGTGGCTGATTTAAAGGATCAACAGGTAATTTTTTAATTTTGAAATAACCTATATCTAAATTGATTGGCAGCCAACCTGAGCCATCAGAAGCCTCAGGATTATTAGAGCATCGATAATACCAACCAGATGGCAAAGGCGGTAATTTAGAAAGCCAGGAAGCACAAGTAAATGATGTATCTGGTAAAGATATACAAACAGTGTTTGAAGCTATATTGTTGAAAGCATTAGGATTTTCTAATGTAAGGGTATTTAAAATTAAATTTAAAGAATTCAATTCGTAAAGCCTTTTATTATCTCTTGCTTTTCTTAATAATTCTTGCGGATTTAAGACAGAAACAATAGTAATAAGTAATGTTAAAATAACCCCAAGAGAAATTAAAATTTCTACAAAAGTAAAACTTTTATTTTTCATAAATAAAAATTGTTGCGGGGGCAGGAATTGCACCTGCGCCTCGGGCTTATGAGACCCGCGTGGTACTACTCCACCACCCCGCGATAGTTTTATTATTAAAATTATATCAAAATTTAAGGGAATTTTCAATCGGTACTATAAGAACATATGTACTTGTAGTCCAAGGAATGTTTTTAGTTAACAATCAAATTTTTATAATTTAATGCAATTATGTTAAAATTTTTTAAAAGAAGGGGGCGTGGCGCAGCCTGGTTAGCGCGCAGCCCTGTCAAGGCTGAGGTCGCGGGTTCAAATCCCGTCGCCCCCGCATATAAAATGAGTACAAGAACTAATCTTATCTTAATTAGTGCTGGGATTTTAATTTTGATTGTAATAATCTTAGGCTTTTTTATAGGATATTTTCAAAAAAGAACAATAGAATTAGCCAAGCAAGAACCTATAGAGCCTCAAAAAAACATAGAAACACCTATCCAAGTAGAAAAAGTTAAATTTACTACAGAGGATGGAGTTGAAATTGTAGGAGATTTTTACGAAGTTCCTAATAGTAAGTATGCAGGAATTTTAATTCATATGATGCCAAGTGATAGAAAAAGTTTCAAAAATTTGGCTTTTAAACTAAAAGAATCAGGTTACTCTGCTTTAGCTATAGATTTAAGAGGTCATGGAGAGAGCATTAATTCTACTAAAGGTTTATTAGATTACAGGAAATTTTCTGATGAAGAACATCAAGCTTCAATATATGACATTAAATCAGCAAGTAAGTTTTTGGAATCAAAAGGTTTTCCTATTAGCAATCAATTTTTAATAGGTGCCAGCATCGGAGCTAATTTATCTTTGCAATTTTTAAGTTTAAATAATGAAATAAAATGTGCCATTTTGCTTTCACCTGGCCTAAATTATAGGGGTATTAAGTTAGAAAATTATTTGAAAAGAGATTTAGGTGATAAATTAATGGTAGTTGTAACTAAAGGAGATTTCCAAAGTTATCCTTCTTTAAATAAAATAAAAGAATTAGCCCCATCTTCAACTATTTTAGAATATCCAGGAAATGCACATGGTACAGATGTTTTTGATCAATTTCCAGAACTTTACGACAAAATTATTTTTTTCTTAAAAGAGAAATTGTTGTAAAAACAAAAATTATTGTGTTATAATAAAGGTTCGGTCGGTGGATTAAACAAAAAGTATATATGCAAAGAAAAAGCGGTAGGCGGATGTATAGGCCTAGAAATGGTGAAAAATGGATATGCGCAAAATGCGGAGGGGAAATCAAAGAACTTCCCTTTGATCCTTTTAGAGATGAAGAAGGTAACTTAAAAAAGCCTGTATATCACAAAGAGTGCCTTCCTAAAAAATAAAAAATCATTTAATATAAATTCTACCAGGAATTCGTAAATCTATTTGTGAATAGTTGATATTTTGTGAGTTTTTTAAGACATATTGAAGTTTTTTAAGTTGATTTTGAATATCTTTATATGGATCGATTAAAAGAGAAAAATTTTTAGTTTCTATTTTTAGATCTTTATTAGTCATAATTAAAATCCTTTTAAGTGGCAAAGGAGCAATATTAGAATACTCAAAAATATAAGAGAGTGCAGATGTAATTTTAGGATCAAGATAAGAATTTGCATAAATCTCCCTATAACTTATAATAGGCAATAAATTTTTGTTGTTTTCATTTTTTATTTCATAAATATACCCGTGTTCTCCTAGATAAAAACATTTAGAAGAACAAATAATAGCTACAGGATTTTCTGTGATAGGTTTTAAAAATACTTTTAAATTTTTGAAGTCATAAATTAGGTCTATTTTTATAATTTCAGGATTATTTTCAAAAATTTCTTTTAATAATTCATTTTTTAAAAATAAGATTTCAAAAGCGCTCAAGCTTTTAAACTTCTGATTTTCAAAATAAACGTCAAATCTAAAAAAAAACAAAAGCATTAATAAAAGCAATAAAAAAAGTGAGAATATTATTAATTTATAATTAGAAAATAACCGTTGTTTTCTTTTTCGCATTTTATAATTATAAAAATGATAGATTTAAAACAGTTATTAAAAAATCCCGAATTTTTTAAAGAGGCTTGCAAAAAGAAAAATGTTGACGTTGACATAGATTTATTAGTTGAAAAAAAGAAAAAACAAAATGCTTTAATAAAACAAAGAGATGAATTAAAGCATAAGTTAAATATTAAGTCGAAAGAAAGACCTGATTCTGCAACTATAAAGGAGCTTAAAAAGATAAAAGAAGAAATTAAAAAATTGGATGAAGAAATAAATAATTTAGAAAAAGAAATTTTCGAAATAGCAAGAAAAATCCCTAATCCTCCATTAGAAAACGTACCAGTAGGTAAAGATGAAAATGATAATGTTGTTCTACGAGAGGTAGGAGAAAAAACTACGTTTAATTTTGAATTTAAAGACTACTTAACTTTGGCAGAAGAATTAGATATTATTGATGTTAAAAGAGCAAGTAAAATTTCTGGTTCAAGGTTTGGGTATTTGAAAGGTAAAGCAGCTTTATTAGAATTTGCTTTAGTGAAGTTTGTTCTTGATGAACTTACAAATATTGAAACTATCGAAAAAATTATTAAAGAAAATAAATTGAATATAAAGGTAAAGGAGTTCATTCCTATAGTTCCTCCAGTGATGATAAGACCAGAAATAATGTGGGGATTAGGTTATATAGATGATGGAGATATAGAAGTTTTTAAAATTCCAGAAGATAATCTAGTTTTAGTAGGCACCGCTGAACACTCTTTGGTTCCTTATTATAAAGACGAAGTTTTATTAGAAAAAGACTTACCTATAAGATTTTTAGGTTTTTCTACTTGTTTTAGAAGAGAAGCTGGTAGTTATGGAAAAGATGTTAGGGGAATTTTGAGAGTTCATCAATTTGATAAATTAGAAATGGTTTCTTTTAGTTTGCCAGAAAAATCTATTGAAGAGCATCGATTTTTATTAGCTATTGAAGAGTATTTAATGCAAAAATTAAAAATTCCTTATAGAGTTTTACATATATGTACAGGAGATTTAGGACATCCTACAGCAGAAAAATTTGATATCGAAGCCTGGATACCTAGTGAAAACAGATATAGAGAAACACATTCATGCTCAAACACAACTGATTTTCAAGCCAGAAGATTAAATATTAAATTCAAACGAAAAAATAAACTAGAATATGTTCATATTTTAAACGGAACTGCATTTGCTATTGGAAGAACAATTATCGCTATTATTGAAAACTATCAAACAAAAGAAGGAAGAATCAAAGTTCCAGAACCGCTAGTAAAATACACAGGCTTTGATATAATATAAAAAATGTTAAAAAATTTTTTGAAATATTTAATAATAGGATTTTTAGCAGGATATTTAATAATGAGTTTTATTATCTGGTGGAGTTTTTTAATCACAACAGATCTTAACAAAATTTCTAAAGATCAAATAAAAAGAAAAGAAGATTTAAGAGCACCTCTTTATCAAGCAATAAATCCATTTTATCAATGGGTAAACCTTGGTTGGTATATTTTTTATCATAAGCCAAATCCATGAAATATAAAAAATTTTTTATTTTGGGGTTAGCATTTTTAATTGGATTAATTTCTGGAGGATTTTTTAGATTATGGATATTTTCTCATACCCAAGTTTATCTTTTTGAAAAAAATTTCATAGAAAAACATATAGCCCAAACTAAATTAGGAGGTAAAACACCAGAAGAAACTTGGACAATGTTTGTTTCTGAGCTAGAAAAAGGGAATATAGATAATGCAATTCAGTTTATTATTTCGAATGAGCAAAAAAATTATAAATTTTATTTTGAAAAACTGAAAAAGGATGGTAAATTTGAAGAATTGCTAAAAAGAATTAAAAATAAAAAAATAATTCAATTACCTAAAAAGATTGGTATGGAGGAAGATGAAGTTCTTTATACATATCTGACAGAAGAAGAGATTAAAAAAGAAGGAGAAAAATTAATAAACAGAGAAGATTTTAAAAGAATGATAGAAATAGATAAAAAATGGGGATTTTCTCAAGAATTAACTTTTCAAGAATTCCTTTTAGATGAAATTCCTACTATTACATTTAAATACAATAAATATACAGAAAAATGGATAATAAAAGAATTATTATTGGGTATTCATTAATAATTCTTTTATTTTGTTTTGAAATAACATATGCTTTCGATGCTATTGAGACCCACCCTAAATTAACTGAAGAGGCTGTTAAGTTTTATAATTTTTATTCTAATAGAAAAATAAACGAGCAAGAATTAGAATGGTTAAAAGAAGGCTCAAAAAATGAAGATCTTTCTCCTAGATGGGTAAATCATTTTTATGATCCTATTCATAATATTGCTATAAATAAGAAGTATTTTAGGGGTTATATTCCAGAAAAAGGTTGGGATTTTATTTTTGGTTTTATTCTTCCTGCAGAACCACTAAAATCAATAGATTGGTCACTTAATCAAGAATATCAATTTCTTTATTACAAATTAAATAGAACTTTCCAAAAAGCAATTGTCAGCTATTTTAGAAAAGATTATGAAACCTCTTTTAAATCTTTAGGTCATATTTTACACTTACTTCAAGATTTAGGAGTACCAGAACATGCAAGAGGTGATCCTCATATAGGAAGAGCACCTGATCCACCATCTTATTTTGAAAATTATGCAAAAACTTATTTAAATAAAGATATAGATATTGCAAAAGAATTATATTCTTCAAATATTAAAATTAAAAAATTTAATAATCTTTACGAAATTTTTAATGAATTAGCTAAATTTACTGCTAATAATTGGTTTTCTGAAGATACAATTAATAATGATTTTCCTTTGCCAAAGATAAAATATAAAGTTATAACTGGTCAAGGTTATCTGTATTATGGGCATAACAATTTGCCATTATTTTTAGAAATTCAAAATCGCTTTTTTGTAATCCGAACTACCAATTTTAGAGAAGTCAAGAAATACTATTTAAATGCAATTCTCCCTCAAGTAATTCCTTTATCCTCTTCTCTTATTGATTTATATTTTAGAACAATAGAAGAAATAGAGAGAAATCCCTCACTTTTATCATATTATGTTTATGAAAAAGAAGACAAAAATTGGTTTTTAAGCCTTCTTAAAAACCCAATAAAACTTTTGTTAGCAATAAAAGGTAGAATATTAACAACTGCTTGGGAGAATGCAGAAAAATTAAGCGGTTTAAGATTTCCAAGCTTATCTAATTTAATTAATAGAGTTAAAAGTCCATTAATAACTCCTCCAGGCAAGTATGTCTTAAATATGGCAAATATTTATACTAGTCTTAATATAAATACTCATCAAACAAAGCAAAATTTAGATAATACAGAATTTACATATTTTGAAGAAATAATAGGAGAAATTAAACAAAACACAATAAATAGTACTTCTTCGTTTAATCTAAATCCTTCAGAAAATACAAAAGTAGAAAATCTTATTAGTTTGAACGAGAAAATTCAAATAACTACATCATCAACTAATACTTTAGAAACTAAAAAAGAAAAAAATAAAGAAGAAAACAAAGAAGATGAAAAAGAAAATGAAAAAACAGAAAATCCTCAACAAATCATAAGGGGCGGTGGAGTTATTTATAAAGATAAATGTGATTATTATAAAAATAAAAATTATCCTAATCTTATAATTTCTGAAATCCGATTTGAGATTAATACAAATAAAGATGACGAGTTTATAGAAATATATAATCCAAATGATCAGGAAATTGATATTACTTGTTGGCAATTAGAAAAGTACTCATCATTATCTAATCCAACAGAAACCCCATCTTTACAAATATTACTACCCAAAACAAAATCAACGGGAATAGTAAAACCTTATAGTTTTTATTTAATTGCTAGTAAAAACTATTCTGGGACAATTACACCTGATTGTATTTATGCAGAAAGCTATTATATTTCTAAAAATAATTCTTTAGTTTTAAGAAAACCTAATGGTGAAATTTCAGATATTGTTGGCTTTGGGGATAATAAAGATAAAATTTACAAATTTGAAAATAATCCATTTTTATTTCAAGATCCTGAAAATAAATCTTTACAAAGAATAAACTATCAAGATACTAATGATAATTCAAAAGATTTTTGGCTTAAAAAACCTAATCCTAAAAATTCTAATTTCCAAGAAAAACCAAGGGAAGACTTTATAAATTTAAATGAAATAAATATAGAAAATTTTGAAGTCAATGTTACTACTACAGAAGAAAACATTTATTTGGGTATAAAATTTAAAGAGCCACTTTTAAATGTAGCTACTTCAAATTATTTTTATGAAATTTTAATTTCAACATCCTCGAATTTTCAAAATAATATCGATTTAAACGAATTTGGAATTACGTCATCTAAACTTGAAGCAAGATTTAATGGTGAAAATAGAGAAGAATTGATAGAAATAAATAAATGCCCATTTGAATCAGAATTTTATTTTGGGATGCGAATTATGGATTTACTAGACGAAGAGAATTTATCAAAAATATTGTTTTCAACATTTACTTTACCAGATTATTTTTGCGAAAAAGAAGAAAAAGGTACAACTAATGCAAAAATATTAATATCAGAATTATTTATAAGAGAAGGCACTTCTACAAATGAATATATTGAGCTTTATAATCCAAATGATTTCGAAGTAAGTTTAGATGGTTGGAATTTAATAAAAGTAAATAAAGATGGCAAAGAAGAATATTTATTTTCAACTTCAACAAAAAGCAAATATAAATTAAAAGGCAAAATAAAACCATTTAGTTATTTTCTTATCGCAAATGTTAATAATAATTTAAATGAAACATTTAATGTGCTACCAGATGTTGTTTATTCTAAAGATAAAGATTTTGCTAAAAATAACAAACTAAAATTAATAAATCCAGATAATGAAGTTATAGATATTGTTGAGTGGCAAAGCTTTAATGATAAATTAATTTTATTAAGAAAAGCAGGAATCGAAAGCACTAAAGAAAGCATGAAAAATGAAGAAAAAGATTTTGGCAATAGCTATGATAATGAAGAAAATATTAATGAATTTATAGAATTTGATGAAAATGAGCCACAAAATAATAAAGCTTCTTCAGAGATACCTCCAGATTATTTAACAGGCGTAAATTTAAAAATAGACAAGCAAAATATAACTATTGAATTTAGGTCTCCGTATAAAAAACTGTTTAATGCTTTTTACGAAATAAGAAAAGAAAATAATGAAAAACTAGAGATAAATTTGCCAGAAGTTAAAAATTTTGGCAAAAAAGAAATTATAGAATTTAATGGTTGTCAATTTGATTTAGAAAATGGGAATAAAATAAGTTTAATTTTAATGGTAAATAATGAAATCAAAAATAAGCATGATTTAGAAATTAAAAATTTAGATTGTTCTATTTATAGGGCGGAAGGAAATGAAAATATTTCTTGGGGTAGGCCATCAGCTACAATCATTCGAAAAATTGCTCAAGAAATTAAAATAGATAAAGAAAGCTATATTAAAAGAGTAAAATTAAGATTAAGCAAAATAGAAAAATTAGAAGGAGATAATGTGTGGTTGAAAATTTATACATTTGGTAATGGTAAACCTGAATCAGGAAATTTAATTTTTTCAACTAATATTTCTGAAGAAATAATTCCTAAAAGTTTTAATCCTGATTGGGTAGAATTTAACTTTCAGAAAATAAAACTTGAATCTGGTAGTTACTTTTTTGTTTTTGAAAGAGAAAATTTAAATGAAGATTCTTTTTATTTTTCTTCTAAATCTAAATTTTGGCCACAAAAAGATAATAAACATTGGTATTTTTTGCCTGTAGAAGGCGGTTGGAAATATTATTCCCATCCTTTCCAAGATACATATGAAACCCTCGCAATAATCATTGAATAATGATTGGATAAAATCATACCTTTATAGAATCTCTTTTATACTATCCACACATATGTCCTTATAGTGCAATCTTGCATTTTTTTTAATCTTTCCTTATAAAAATATCCTTAAATTTTCTCTTTTACCCTTATAGAACTAATCATTGTCCTACCTATCATTTCTATATTAGTAACTATCCTTATAGCACAACAATAAAACCTACGGAGAAAATATAGAAAAACCAAATACGACTATTGATTAAATGCTTAAATTTTTTTATAATTTTAAATAACAGGGCCGGTAGTTCAATGGTAGAACACCGGTTTTGCACACCGGAGGTTGTGGGTTCGATTCCCACCCGGTCCAATTTTTTATGCCCCGGTAGCTCAGCTGGTAGAGCAACTGCCTTTTAAGCAGGAGGTCGGGGGTTCGAATCCCTCCCGGGGCAAATGGATTTGATAAAAAATTTTGAAGAAAAATTCAAAAGAACAGACTTACCTGAACTTAAACCAGGTATGATTGTTAGAGTGTGGCAAATTTTTCAAGAAAAGAATAAAGAAATTGTAACTCCATTCGAGGGTATTGTTATTGCTGTAAAAAACAAAAATAGATTAAATATGACATTTACTGTTAGAGGAAAAGCTGCTGGCCAATACGTTGAAAAAATTTATCCTTACCACTCTCCAGTAATTAAAAAAATTGAAATCTTAGGAGAATCTAAAACAAGAAGGGCTAAATTATATTTTGTTAGAAAACTTTCTGATTATGAAATTAGAAAGAAGCTTAAACCAGTCTATAAATAAAAAATTAATTTTTAATTTATTTCTATTTTTTTGTATTTTTTATCCTTTAACTATTAAGGCTCAAATTTTAATTACAGAAGTGATGTACAATCCAGAAGGCAATGATGATGATAGAGAATGGATAGAAGCAATCAACTTAGGAGAAAATATAAATGTTAAAACAGGCAAAAATGGCTGGAGAATCTTTGATAGTAAAAATAGAATTTTAAAAGGAGAAAATTTTACTTGGAGCAAAAATGAAATAATAATTTTTGTCCAAGATATAAATAAATTTTTAAATGAATATCCTCAAGTAAGAAATAAATTAGTTGAAGTTTCATTCTATTTAAAAAATAAAGAAGGAGAAATAAAAATAATTGATGAAAATAAAAATGTTTTAGCTGAATTTAAATACAATTCAAATATAGGTGGCAACAATAATGGATACTCTTTAATCTATGAAAGTGGTCAAATAATTGAAGGCAGAACTTATAAGGGTTCACCAGGAATTTATCCTGAACCTTTTCAAAAATCAGAAAAACCAAAAGAAGAAACAATTTCAAATATTAAAGCAACTACAAGTTTAGCCACAAAAACACAAGAAAATACAAATCAAATAAACACCTCTAGCAAAGAAGAAAAAGCTATTCAAATTTCACAAACAAACATTATTTCTACTTCCACATTAGAAGAAAAAGAAGAAAAATATACTCTTTTAATTACAGAATTTTTGCCAAACTTAAAAGGAAGAGATGAAGGAGAATTTGTAGAAATTTATAATTATGGAGATGACAAAATTGATCTTAGTAATGTTTACTTGGTAGTTGGTAACAAAAAAATCAAATTATATGGAGAAATAGAACCAGAAGAATATAAAGTTTTTTATAACACTGAATTAGGTTTTAATATAAAAAATTCTGGTGATACCATAAAATTGATTGATAAGAAAAATAATGTTATATTTTCAATTTCATATAAAGGGAAAAGCAAAGAAGGAAAATCTTTTGCAAGAGATGAAAACGGAAATTGGAGATGGACTAATCCAACTCCTCAAAAAGAAAATGTTTTTATTGAAGAAGCAGTAAGCAAAGGAAATAATGAAAATTCAGAAACAAATTATATAAATTACGAAGATAAAGAGAATTTAAACTCGCAAAATTTAGCTGATATTAATAAAAACTTATCAAAAACTACTAATTTACAAGTCCTTTTAATTGGGTTAGTTTTAGCTATAATTTTTTCAATTATTTTTATTTTATTCTTTAAATAGAAGATAAAAAGACAAAAAACTATCTTTATTTAAATTTTTATATCTTTTATTTAATTTTTCAATTAACGCTTCATCTATTGTTTCTAAAATATTTAAAGCTTGATCCCATTTAACTTTTATTCCCCATATTCCTATTTCAAAAATACCCATTTCATCAAAATGCTTCATAATTAAAATATCAACTTTAAAAGACGAAAATATTTTTTCTTGTAAAATTAGATAAGTTCCCAATAGTATGAAAACTTTTTTAACATTTTCTTTAATATTTGGATCTAATTCTTTTATAAGTTCTAATGCTTTCAATTTAACTTGTATTTCATCTTTTACTACAGACCTAGCCAAATTATATATAGCAAGATAAATTATTAAATTCTTTTTAATTGTTTCTTCATCTAAATCAACGTTTTCTATTACAGAGAAGATATAATCTAAATTTTTTATAAAATCTAAACAAACCTCCAACTCATTTGGAGGTATATTTAAAAATTCATCCTTTAATTTTTCTATGTTTTTTTCTTTTATTAACTCTTCAGATTTTTCTAATATCTTGGGGTTCATTTTTTTTAAATTTGTTAAGGCCCCTTCTGTGGGGGCCTTTTTTAAAAAACTTTTTAATTAATTTATTGAAATTTAAAGACCCCCACCTTCTATATCAGGGGCTGTAACCTTAATCAAATATTTAAAACAAACTGTGATGATTTTATCCATAATTAATTTATTATACCAAAAAATTTTTAAATTTCAAATAAGTTATCCACTATTTTGATTCCAAATTTTTAAAAAATACTATATAATTATAAATAAGGACGCTAAAGGGTGCGAATATTAACATTTTCAAGATACCTAATTACCAAAAAGGTTAATTAGGTATCAGCCCTTTTTAACCACAAATGCCTACATATCCTTATCCGGTCGCTCCAAATAATCCAGCTGAATTATTGTCCTACTATAGTTTTAAGTTTATAGATAAGCTATTACAATTTCTTGCTGCTTTTATTGTAGCTTTAGTTTTAGTCATTTTAGGTTATTTTATTGCTAAGTTAATAGAATGGTTGGTAAAATGGGGAGTTGAAAAATTAAGAATTAATGAAGCTTTAAAAACTTTAGGATTTGAAAGATGGTTAGAAAAAGCAAATGTCGAATTAAAAACAGAAAACTTTTTAGGTGCATTAGCTTTTTATGTAGTTTGGATTTTATTCTGGATGCCTGCATTTGATATTTTAGGGTTAAGCAATGTTAATGATTTTATATATAGAGCCGTTAATTATTTGCCTGTAGCATTAGTTGGTGGTTTAATTTTTGTTATCGCAGTATTTTTAGCAGAGTTTCTTAGAAAACTATCATTTGTATGGTTTAAAGGATTAGAACTCAAAGGTGCTAAATTAGCTTCAGAAATTATTTTTTATGCTGTAGCTATTTTCGGTTTAATAGCCGCATTAAATCACTTAGGAGTTGCTAGGGATATTCTAAATATAGTTGTAGGAGGAGTTATTTTAGCTTTTGCTCTTGGTGTTGGTTTATCTTTAGGATTAGGAGGCCAAGATCTTGCTAGAGAATTTCTAAATAAAATTAAAGAAAAACTAGAATAAAACTTGACTTAATCAAATATTAAGATTATAATTTTTAATATAAGTTTCTAGGGATAAGAAATTTTGTAGTTGTATTAAATTTAATATGTTTAATTGATGAAGAGATGCAATGATGTAATTTATCGTTCTCTACAAAATTAGTTTTGAGATTAGAGAAAGTACAGTTTCCCGCGTCCTAAAACATTTAAGGGTCAGAAGTGGATGCCTTGGCACCTGAAGGCGATGAAGGACGCGCCTAGGCTGCGATAAGCTCGGGGGAGGTGCCTAGGAACCGTTGATCCCGAGATCTCCGAATGGGGAAACCTGGTCTCGATGAATCGAGATCACTCAGCACTAAAATAGTGCTGAGGGCGTACCCGGGGAAGTGAAACATCTCAGTACCCGGAGGAAAAGATACCAATTGGTATTCCCTGAGTAGCGGCGAGCGAAAGGGGAAAAGCCCAAACCCAGAATCATTCTGGGGGTTATAGGACAAACCCGTTTGTGGTATAAAATTCTGGTGCATGGAATTTTATACCACAAGGCAGAGTTACAAAAGAGACTTTTAGCCGAAGGACCCTGGAATGGGCCGCCATAGAGGGTGAAAGCCCCGTAGGCGAAAAAAGTCTCTCTCTGCTGGGTTTGTTCCTGAGTACCCCGACGGTAGGTATCGTTGGGGGAAGTAGGCGGAATTACCCGCCAAGGCTAAATACTTCAGGTGCCCGATAGCGAACAAGTACCGTGAGGGAAAGGTGAAAAGTAGGGCGGTGAGCCCGGTGAAATAGAGCCTGAAACTTCTGACCCACAAAGAGCAGGAGCCCTGTTTTTCGGGGTGACTGCGTGCCTATTGAAGAATGAGCTGGCGAGTTCAGGTCCTCTGCTTGGTTAAGGCCGGTTAAGGCCGAAGCCAAAGGGAAACCGAGTCGAAAAGAGGCGCGGTTTTTTCTGTAGAGGGCCTGAGACCCGAAACCGAGCGATCTTACCGTGGCCAGGGTGAATCCCGTCGAAAGACGGGAGGAGGCCCGAACCCGTCGGTCGGGCAATACCGTGGGATGAGCTGCGGTAAGGAGTGAAAAGCTAATCGCGCTCGGTAATAGCTGGTTCTCCCCGAAATAGCTTTCAGGCTAGCGGGAGGTAATACCCTACAGGAGGTAGAGCACTAATTGGTTGGTGAAGGGCTTTGCCCAGCCAGCCAGTTAACCTCCGAATGCCTGTAGGGGTTTCTCCTAGTCAGCCCATGGGGGATAAGCTCCATGGACAAGAGGGGAACAACCCAGATTACCAGCTAAGGTCCCTAAGTGCGAGCTTAGTGGAGAACGCTGTCCTTCACCTAAGACACTTAGGAGGTTGGCTTAGAAGCAGCCACCCTTTAAAGAGTGCGTAACAGCTCACTAAGTGAGGTGAAGGGCGCGGAAAATTTAAGGGGCTAAGCTCGCCACCGAAGCTGTAATCCAGCACTTTTTTAAAAAGAGTGCTGGAGGTAGGGGAGCATCTTTTACGCGATGAAGGAACTCCGCGAGGAGTTCTGGAGCGTAAAGGAGAGAGAATGCCAGCAGGAGTAACCGCAATCTCGGTGAGAACCCGAGACGCCGTAAGCCCAAGGTTTCCTTGGCAATGGAAATCAGCCAAGGGTTAGGCGGGACCTAAGGTCATGCCATTATGGCGCAGCCGATGGACAGCCGGTTAATATTCCGGCCCCACTTTTGTCTTTTGCCGATGGGGTGACGAAGGAAATAAGCCTCCGAGTCTTAATGGTTTAAGGCTTTCTCCTTTCCAAGGAGTGTGGTCTAGGAAAATCCGGACCACAGGGTTCAAAGCCCAAACTTCGGGAAAGGAGAGGAGATAAAGCTTCGGCTTTATCAACGGAGGTGAAGAGCCTTCCAAGAAAAGCCTCTAAGGTTAAGACAAAAGTGCCCGTACCGGAAAACCGACACAGGTGGGCGAGGCGAGTAGCCTAAGGCGAACGGGTGAGGTCTCCCCAAGGAACTCGGCAAAAAAGCGGGCGTAACTTCGGGAGAAGCCCTCCCAGTGTTTTTCAGCACTGGGCGCAGCGAAAGTTTCCCTGGCGACTGTTTAACAAAAACACAGCTCCCTGCTCAACTCGAAAGAGGATGTATAGGGGGCGACGCCTGACCGATGCCGGAAGGTTAAAGAATCGGGGTAATCCTGCGTTTTAAACGCAGGATTGCTCGCGGTTCTAAGCCCCGGTCAATGTCGGCCCTAACCCTGAGGGTCCAAAGGTAGCGCAATTCCTTTCCGGGTAAGTTCCGGAGCGCATGAAAGGCGTAACGACTGGGGAACTGTCTTGGGGAGATGCCCGGTGAAACTGCGATCCCCGTGAAGACGCGGGGTAGTGGCCACGGGACGGAAAGACCCCGGGAGCTTTACTGCAGTCACCTATTGTGTAATGTACTTGGGTGCACAGCGTAGCGGGGAGGCTATGAAGCCCTCTCTCCGGGGAGGGTGGAGCCGCCAATGGAACACCCGCCATTCAAGTGCATTACACTAATGGATAGGATAAACCTATCCAGACAGTAGGTGGCGGGCAGTTTCTCTGGGGCAGAGCCCTCCGAAAGTGTATTGGAGGGGCCCAAAGGTCAGCTTGTCCTGGATGGAAACCAGGATGGACGTGTAAAGGCATAAGCTGGCCTGACTGCAAGGCTGACAAGCCGCGCAGAGGCGAAAGCCGGGCTTAGTGACCCGACGGCTCTTCGTAAGAAGGCCGGAGACACCGGATAAAAGTTACCCCGGGGATAACAGGCTGGTGTGGCCCGAGAGTCCACATCGACGGCCACGCTCGGCACCTCGATGTCGGCTCGCCCTAGCTCGGGGCTGAAGAAGGTCCCAAGAGTGGGGCTGTTCGCCCCTTAAAAGGGTACGTGAGCTGGGTTCAGAGCGTCGTGAGACAGCTCGGACCATATCTGTGGCCACCGCTTGGAGGCTTGAGGGGAGCTGGTCCTAGTACGAGAGGACCGGACTGGGGCAGCCAATGGTCTACGGGTTGTCCTACCAAGGGCATCGCCCGGTAGCTAAGCTGCCACGGGATAAGCGCTGAAAGCATCTAAGCGCGAAGCCCACCCCAAGATAAGGCCTCTTAGCCCCCTGAAAGATCATCAGGTTGATAGGCCCCAGCTGGAAGCCGGGTAACCGGTTAAGGCAAGGGGTACTAATGGGCGTCTGTTTTAGGGCGCGGGAAACTGTACTTTGTTATTAAATATCTTTCTTTTTTTAGATGGCTGGTCATTCACATTGGGCACAGGTAAAGCATAAAAAGGCTTTATTAGATAAAAAAAGAAGTCAACTGATGGGAAAGCTAATAAATGCTATTTTAGTTTCTGCAAGGATAGATCCAAATCCAGAAACCAACCCAAAATTACGAAATGCTATTGAAAAAGCTAAAGAATTTGGTGTGCCTCAAGAAACAATTGAGAGAAATATTAAAAAAGCACAAGGATTATTAGATAAAACTGTTATTGAAGAAATTATTTTAGAAGCTTATGCACCAAATGGTGTTGCTCTTTTGATAAAATGTGCTACAGATAATAAAAATAGAACCATAGGAGAAGTTAAAAGAATTCTAAATAAATATGAGGGGAAATTGGCAGAGCCAGGTTCGGTAATGTGGTTATTTGAAGAAAAAGGTGTTTTAATTATACACAAAGCAGATTTTAAAGAAGAAATTATTGATAAACTCTCAGAATATTTACAAGATTTTGAAACAAAAGACGATAATGCAATTTTATACACTTCAGTAGAGAATTTATTTAAAACAAAAGCTATTTTAGAAAAAGAAAATATTCAGGTTTTATCCACAGAAATACAATTTGTTCCTAAAAGTTATGTTAATATAAAAGATAAGGACATAGAAGATAAAGTAAATAAGTTAATCGAAGAATTATTAGAAAATAATGATGTTTATGAGGTTTATACAAACACTAAATAGGTCGAATTAAAATTTAGATTTTTAATGTATAAGAAATTGGTACTTTTGCAAGATGATGAAGAATTAGAAGAAGATTTAGACGAATTGGAAGAAGAAACAGAAGAATGGGAGGAAGAAGAATGGGAAGAATGGCCTGAAGAGGGAGAAGAAACAGAAGAGGACTTTGAAGAAGAAGAGGAACTAGAAGGAGGAGAAGAAATAGAATAAGAAACAAAAAAATCCCGCGTCCATTTAAATGGACGCGGGATTTAATTTTGCTTAAAATATTTTTAAATGATTTTAAAGAACTTAAAAGATACAAAAAGGTTTGCAAAAAGTTTAACTAGTCTTATAAAAAAATATCTCAAAAAAAAGAAAAAATTAGTTATTTTATTTCAAGGTCATCTAGGAGCTGGCAAAACGACTATTATTAAAGAAATCGCTAAAAATTTAAAAATTCCTTATGAAATAAAAAGTCCAACTTTTATTTTATGGCAGATTTATCCTTTCAAAATTTTTGACAAAAATTACTTTTTGCATCATATCGATCTTTATAGAATTAAACCTGAAGATCTTTTAAAAATCAATTTAAAAAAACAACTTAAATCTTCTTATAATTTATTTGTCATTGAATGGGGCGAAAAAATGATTAAATTTTTAAAGCAGGAGTTTTTATTAATAGAAATTAAAAAAATTAATAAACAACAAAGAGAAATTAAAGTAGAACTTTTTACAAAAAATGGAAGAAAAACTTTTGTTAATTGATATAAATTCTTTGCTTCATCGATTATATCATGCTATTCCTCTTTTAAGATCTCCTCAAGGATTGCCTACTAATGCCTTGTACGGATTAACAAATGTTCTTTTAAAAATACTTGATGAGATAAAAACTGATTATATTGTTGCTTGCTATGATACTCCTGTATTGACTGTTAGACATGAAAAATTTAAAGAATATAAAGCACAAAGACCAAAAATAGCTAATGATTTAAAAACTCAAATTAGTTATTCAAAAAAATTACTCCAAGCTTTTAATATCCAGATAGCAGAGAAACCAGGTTATGAAGCTGATGATTTAATAGGAACTTTAGCTGAAAAAAATAAGGATAAAAAAGTAATTATTCTCTCTGGTGACCTTGATACTTTACAGTTAGTAAATGATAGAGTTAATATTTATTTTCTAAAAAAGGGAATAAAAGAAATCGAAGTTTATGATAGACAAAAAGTCTTAGAAAGATTCAATATAGAACCGTATTTACTACCTGATTTTAAGGCTTTAGTAGGAGATCCTTCTGACAACATTATTGGTATCAAAGGAATAGGAGAAAAAACTGCTATTAATTTAATTAAAAAATATGGAAATATTGAAAAAATTATTGAAGCTGCTGAGAAAGGGTTTTTGGAATATTCATTAAGAAAAGCTATTTTAGAAAATAGAGATAGATTAATTTTAAATAAAGACTTAACAACAATAATTAAAGACGTTGAAATTGAATTACAACTCAAAAAATATCAAGAACCATCTAAAGAACAGCTACTTCCAATATTAGAGGAATTAGGTTTTAAAAGTATTATAGCAAGGTTATTTAAAGATCAGAAAGTTAGTTTATTTACAACAACTTTTCAGTATAAAAGTGAAATACCTTCTGATTTAAAAGAAATATTTGTAATTTTGCATCAAGATAAAATTTATGTCTCTTTTAATAACGAGATTGCTAAATTAGATGTTACCATAGATAATTTACAAAAAATAATAAACGCTGAAAAAATTTATATTTTTGACCTTAAACAGTTTTTTAAAAAATTTTATGAGATAATGGATACGCAATTGCCTTTAAATAAATTCTTTGACCTTAAAATAGCTTTTTGGTTAGTAACTCCTTATAATAAAATAACATTAGAAAAATTAACAAATATTTACTCATCAAAACCTTTATTGACCTTAAAGGATTGCTTAGATTTCATTTTGCTTAACTATAAATCTATTGCTAATGAATTAGAAAGCAAAATTAAAGAATTTAATTTAGAAGAAATTTTGCATTTAGATCAACAAGTAAGTCAAATTTTAGGCTTGATGGAATTAAATGGAATTTTATTAGATAGAGAAAAATTAAAATCTTTTAAAGAATTTTTAACAGAAGAAATAAACAGATTAAAGAAAGAAATTTATGAACTTGCTGGGGCTCCTTTTAATGTTAATTCTCCTATTGAGCTAAGATACATTTTATTTACAAAACTTAAATTACCCACCAAAGGATTAAAGAAAACACCTAAAGGAGAAATTTCTACGCAAGAATCAGAACTTATTAAACTTAAAGATCAACACCCTATTATAGAAAAGATTTTGGAATATCGTGAAAAAATGAAAATTTCTACAACATTTTCTGAAAATCTTTTGAAATTTATAAGAGCTGATGGAAGAATAACTACAAATTTTGAAATTACTGGAACAGCCACAGGAAGAATTTCTTCTGAAGAACCAAATTTGCAGAATCTTCCTGTAGAAGGAGAATTAGCTAAAAAATTAAGAGCTTGCTTCGTTGCCCCAAATGGTTTTAAATATGTCTCTTTTGACTATTCTCAAATAGAACTTAGAATTGCTGCTGAACTTTCTCAAGATGAAAATCTTATTAGTATTTTTAAACAAGATTTAGATATCCATTCTATTACTGCTAAATTGTTATTTAAAGAAGAAAATGAAAAAACAAGAAGATTAGCAAAAATAATTAATTTTGGTATTATTTATGGAATTTCGCCTAAAGGCCTTAAAGAAAGAACAGGATTATCATTATCAGAAAGCAAAAAATTAATTGATTCCTACTTTAAAAATTTTCCTGGTGTTCAAAAAATGGTTAAAGAATTAATAGAAAAAGCAAAAACATATGGTTATGCAGAAAATATTTTTGGAAGGAAAAGATTTATACCTGAGTTATATTCAAGGGCTTACAACGAAGTTATGAAAGGAGAAAGAATTGCTATTAATACTCCTATCCAAGGAACTGCAGCAGATATTATGAAAAAAGCAATGGTAGAAATTTATGAATTTATAAAAAATAATAATCTAGAAAACAAAGCTAAAATAATTTTACAAATTCATGATGAATTAATTTTAGAAGTTTCTGATGATATAATTAATTTAATAAAAGAAGAAGTTAAAAAAATAATGGAAAATGTAGTTCAATTTTCAATACCTCTTAAAGTGAAAGTAAGCATTGGCAAAGATTTAGCAGAAATTAAGACATGAACAAAGATAAATTTTCTCTTTTTTCTTATCTTATTTTACTTTTAATTGCTGGTTTTTTTCTTTTTCTTCAAGAATTTAATCAATTAAAGTTGGGGATTTTATTTTTAATAGGTTTAATCATAATAATAATTTTGATTTGGTTTTATTTTTCTAAAGAAGAATTATTTAGCAAGAAAAAACCATTTTTTGAAGAGCTAGAAAATTTTTTAAATTTTTTAAATACAGCTATATGTTTTTATGATGACAATTACAAAATAAAATTTGTAAATAATGCTTTTACAAAATTAGTAGAACTTAATAAAGAAAATCTTTTAAATGTAGAGATAGGAACATGGATAGTTAAAAATCCAGTTTATTTTAATTTAGCTTTAATATTTTTTCCTTCTATAACTGCAACCTCAATAGAGGTTTTAGATTCTGATAAAGACTATGAAACTATTAATATAGAGTGGCAAAATAAAATTTATTGGACTATTGTGACTACTAAAATTTTATTTAAAAATGAAAAATATAATTGCAAAATAGTAATAGATAGAACTCCTTTAATTTCTAAAGAAAAAGAGGAAGTAGAATTTTTAAATCTTGTTGCTCATCATTTAAGGACGCCCTTAAACCAAATTAAATGGATGCTAGAAAGTATTGATAAAAACAAATTAGATGATCCTTCTTTGATAGATAATGCTTTATTTATCATTGATAAAACAATTTTTTTGGCAGAATCTATCTTAATTGCTAATAAATTGGAAACTAAGAAACTAGAATTGAATATACAAAAAAATGATATCGAAGAATTAATTAAATCCTCCTTAAGCTTATTAGAATACTCTATTAATGAAAAAAAATTAAAAGTAAAAATTGAAATTGATGAAAATGCGAAAGAATTTTATTTTGATAAAAATTTAATGTTCTTTATTCTTTTTCCTTTGTTAGAAAATGCTGTTGATTATAACAAAGAAGGTGGAGAAGTTTTAGTGGAAATTAAAAAATTAGAAGAGAAACCCTATGTTTTAATAAAAATAAAAGATACAGGTATAGGTATGAGTGAAAAAGAATTAAATAAAATTTTTACAAAATATTTTAGAAGCGAAAAAGCTAAAGAGCTTAAGCCTACTGGTTTTGGTTTAGGAATGTATATAGCTTATAATCTCCTTCTGCTTCATAAAGGTAAAATTGAAATAAAATCTAAAGAAAATGAGGGCACAGAAATAATTTTAGAAATACCAGCTTATAAAGAAATCTACGATTATAATTTAATTAATGGTGGTAAGAGTTAGATTTGCTCCTTCGCCAACAGGTAGATTACACTTAGGTTCTATAAGAACTGCATTATTTAATTTTGTTTTTGCAAAAAGCCAAAAGGGTGTTTTTATTTTAAGGATAGAAGATACAGATAAAGAAAGATCTAAGAAAGAGTTTGTTGATGATATTATTGAAAGCTTAAAATGGCTTAACTTAAATCCTGATGAAGGTCCGATATTTCAATCAGAAAGAACAGAAATTTACAGAAAAGTAATTGAAGAACTACTTGATAAAGGAAAAGCTTATAGATGTTTTTGCACAAAAGAAGAATTAGATTTAAAAAGACAAATGCAAATTACTAAAGGTGAACCTCCTAGGTATGATGGAACTTGCGCTAAGCTTTCTAAGGAAGAAGTAAATGAAAAATTATCAAGGAATATTCCCTATGTAATAAGACTAAAGGTACCAGAACAGATTTTGACTTTTAAAGATTATTTAAGAGGAGAAATTAAATTTGATCTGCGTTTAATCGGAGATTTTGTAATTGCTAAATCAGAAACAGAACCTTTATTTCATTTAGCTACTCCAGTAGATGATTATTATCAAGGAATAACTTATGTTATAAGAGGAGCAGAACATATTCCAAATACTCCTAAGCAAATTTTAATTTTTAAAGCTATGAACTGGAAAATACCAATTTATGCCCATATTCCTTTAATTTTAGGAGAAGGAGGTGGGAAACTTTCGAAAAGGCATGGTGCAAAAAGTGTTTTAGAATACCGAAAAGATGGTTATTTACCTGAAGCTATTATTAATTTCTTAATTTTGTTAGGTTGGCATCCTAAAGGAGATAAAGAAGTAGTTTCTATGAATGAAATAATTAATGAATTTAAATTAGAAGATGTAGAAAAAAGACCTGCAGTATTTAATGCTAAAAAATTAGTATGGTTAAATAAAGTTTATATGAAAAGACTATCTCCTAAAGATATAGAAAATCTAATTTTAAATGACCCTTATTTAGAAGATCTAAAATTTTACCTCGAAAAAACAGAATACTCCAGAGAAAAAATTTACAAAATTATAGAGCTAGGCAAAGAAAGAGCTAATACAATAAGAGAAATCTTTGAAACAGTAAAATTCTTTTATTATGATTTTGATTACAATAAAGAACTTCTTATTTGGAAAGATTATACTTTTGAACAAATTAAGAATTCTTTAATTCAAGTTAAAAATGCCATTGAAAACATTCCTGAAGATAAATTTAATTATGAATATATTAAACAAGTTTTAGATTCTTTAAGCGAAGATAGAGGATATACTTATTGGCCTTTAAGAGTGGCATTGACAGGATTAGAAGCTTCTCCACCACCAATTGATATAATGTTAGTTATAGGCAAAGAAAAAACATTAAAATTAATTGAAAAAGCATTAGAAAAATTATCATAGATGTTTAGAATAATTTGGAGAATTTTTATAATTTTTTTAGTAATTATTATTCTTTTTGCTATTTTACCCAAAAGCTTTTGGCAGTGGTTAAAACCTTATTTTAATATTGAAGTTCTTTTAAATACTTTAAAAACTGGTTGGATTAATTTTTGGAACTTTATTAAAGAAGCTACTGGTTTAGATTTTTCAAAAATACCAGAATTTATTAAAAATTATTTAGGTTTAGATATTATAAAATTTTGGCTAGCAATTAAAAACTTCATCATTACTATCTTAGAAAAAATTTTAAATATTTTAAGATAAATTTGGTTTTATAATTATATTAAGAAAATCCTCTTAAATAATTTGGAGGGGTGCCAGAATGGTATTGGGGCGGCCTCGAAAGCCGCTTGGCGTTAAGCCTTTGTGGGTTCGAATCCCACCCCCTCCGCAATCTACTGATAAATCCGGATATAGAACGGATTAATGCGGATAAAATTTGAATTAACTTTTAAATATAAATTAAGGTTTGTGTTTTATTTTTTATAATTTTTTTATTATAATTAAGTTATGAAATCTTTCAACAGAAATCATTTTAAACTTTCATCATTTACGCTTATAGAAATTATAGTTGTTTTGACAATTTTATCTATATTAGGGATTTTAATAACTCATGCTTTAAAGCCTACAGAAATTGCCAAAAGCTATAGAGATACTAAAAGAGCAGCAGATATTAAAAATATAGAAAAAGCTCTTAATGTTATTATGAGTCTAGATCCAAATTTCAGAATTTCTAATTATGCTTCTTCTAATGTGATTTATATTTCTCTTCCTGATAACTCCCCAACCTGCTCTAACTGGATAGGAAAATTACCACCGCTTCCTTCTGGTTATGAATATAGATGTTCAGCTAATCCTCAAAATATAGATGGTACAGGTTGGATCCCTATTAATTTTAAAGATTCCGTTAATATTTCTAATTTGCCTGTTGATCCTATAAATCAAAATAATTATTTTTATAGTTTTACTGTTTCTGGTAATAACTTTAAAATAACATCTCCCGTAGAAAAATCTGATAATTATTTAGCTAAAACTGATGGAGGTATTAATGATAGCTTAATTGAAGTTGGAGAAATAAAAAATATTAAAACACCCTTATGTATGTCAGCATATCAAGGACCAGTAGAAATTTCAACTTTAATGTCAATTTTTCCAATAGGTGATAGGCCATGGACAGATAATACAGTTACTGATAAATGGTTATTCTGCAATGAGTTTTATGATCCTGAAGAACATATTATAGACATTACAGATCCCAAAAATCCTTTTGATATTATAAGAAGCGTATATCCAAGTTATTCAGATGCTTGGACTCCTGGACAAGGAGTTTCGGGTCCTAAAGCAGTAAAGGATAATTACTTTTTCTTTCATAATAGATCGCGTGGTAAATTAGAAATTTATGATATATCAAATCCAGTAAGACCAAAAGGACCACCATTAATAGCAAGTGTTAGTGTTCCTGCTTCTTGGCCAGATGCAACTTTTGTAGAAGATAATTTAGTTTATATAATGAGCACAAATGGAAGCATAAGAATAATAGATGTTTCAACTATTACTAATCCTGTTATTGTAGGTTCATATGAAACAAATACAACAACTAGAGCTATGATAGTTAAAGATAAAATTATTTATTTATTAACTGATGGAGATATTAATTTTAGAATATTGGATGCAAGAAATCCTTCTAATATTACAGAAATATCTAATTTAACATTAGCAGGGCCAGGAGCAGTGCATATTCAATTAGAAGTTTATCAAAATGTTGCTTATGCTGTAGTTAATATAAGTGGATATGGGAAAATGTACGTTATAGATGTTTCTAATTTATATAATCCTCAAATAGTTAGAATTATAGATACAATTTATCGTCCTATTGATCCAGGAAATGCTTTGCAAGCAGTAGAAATATTTGGGCAAAAAAGATTATATGGTGGTGGAGAAGATCCATCTACCTCAACCCCAATTGGCTTAATTCAAGCTTTTGATATTTCTGATCCTTTAAATCCACAATCTTTGGGTGTTATAAATGTAGGAATTAATGCTCCTGTAAGAACATTAAGAATAGCAAATTGTCATATATATATTTCAACTAGACCAGAACATGCTATTAGAATCTATCAAATAGGAACAAAATATTAGTTGATTTTATATTTTTCTTTTAATTTAGCTATAAATTTTAAAATAGAATCATTTCCTTCAAAATCTAAAAATAATTGCTTGTTTTCTTGTGGAGTACTTCCTATTAACCAATGATAAGCCAAACAATTTAAATAATCTTCTTTTCTATTTTTTAAATTATCGCAAAATTCGATTATTTCCTGCCAAATTTCTCCAAAATCTTCTCTTTCTAAAATTTTATTTACAAAATTCTTAATTTCCCTTTTAATATTTTCCCTGTTGAATTCTGGTTTAATCTTTTCTTTCATGTTATAATATTATTTTAAGAATCTTTCAATAAAATGATAGCAAAAATCTTTCAGCAAATTCTTTATCCCTTTGTTTGGTTATTTCTAAAAATTTTTTTAAACCATAAAGTAGTTGGATTAGAAAATTTAAAAGATTTTGAAAATAAAGCAGTTATTTTTATAGCCCCACATAAGCATTGGCTAGATCCTATTATATACGGCTATTCATTACCTTTTAATTTTGCACCCATTCACTTTATAGCAGCTGAAGAATATTTTAATTTTTTTAAGGGAAATCCTGCAAAAATATTTGCTCCTATTGTGGCTTTATATGTAAGGATAAATGGATCTATCCCTGTTAAAAGAGGAGACAAAACCATTACTTTAGAAGAAAAACTTAAAAAGGCTATAGAGATTTTAAAAAATAATGGAAAAATTTGGATCTTCCCCGAAGGTAAAATAATAAAAGAAAAAAATTTAGGACAATTTAAAATAGGTGTTGTATTTTTGCATCAACAAACTAATGTTCCAATAGTTCTTGCTATTGGTTTAATTAATGGTCACTTATTTGAATTAAATTTAAAAACATTTTTTGATTTATTTTTGAGAAAGAAAAAATTATTAGTTAAATTTGGTAAACCTATTTATGAACTATCTGAAAAAGATTTAGAAAAAGCAGCACAATTTTTAAGAAATAAAGTAATTGAACTAAAAGAAGAAATATCAGAAAAAGGATTACCACCGGAATTTTGGAGTAAATATTTTCAAGTTTACGATATTTTAAATATAGTGCCTCCTTATAAAGATCTTTTAAATAAAATATTATCAATTCTCGACCCACAAAAAGGAGAAAAAATTTTAGATGCTGGTGCAGGTACAGGTAATTTAGCAATTCTAATAGAAAATAAATCTGCCCAAGTTATCGCTTTAGATTTTTCAAAAGAAGCCTTAGAGATATACAAAAACAAAAATCCTAACGCTACCATATGTTTGCATGATTTAACAAAACCTCTTCCATTTGATGATAATTACTTTGATAAAATAGTCTCTAATAATGTTATCTATAATATCCCTAGAGAAAAAAGATTAGAAGTTATTAAGGAGCTTAAAAGAGTTTTAAAGCCCGGTGGTTTAATTGTTATTTCTAATATTCATAAAAATTTTTCTCCTTTAAAAATATATTTAACGAGCATTAAAGAAAGTATAAAAAATGATGGTTTATTAAAAACTATTTATCTTGTAATAAAATTAATTATACCTACAATCAAAATGTTTTATTATAATTTTAAAATTCAAAAAGTACACCAATTTGATAGAAAGAATTTATTTGGCTTTGAAGAGCAAAAAGAACTTTTAATAAAAGCAGGATTTAAATATGTATCTGAAACAGAATTTGTATATGCGAATCAAGCGATATTAAATTATGCTATAAAATGAAAATTTTAAATAAGCTGGTTTTAAATTATAAAAATAATCCCGTAACCATTTTTTTGGGAATGCCAACTACCCAAGAAGAACTTAAAGAAATGTTTAACTTGCGATTTAATATTTACAAAGAGAAAAATTATATAGAGCCTGAAAAACTAAAAGATAACTTAGACTTAGATGAATATGATAAACAAAATAAATGTGACTATTTCATAGCAAAAGTTAATGATAAAATCATAGGTAGCGCTAGAGTAATAAAAGACTACCCCTTACCAACTCAATTATATTTTGAATTCGAAGAACCAGAACAAATGAAAGAAATACCTAATAATTCAAAAATAGAAATAAGCAGATTAGTAGTTGCGCCTTACAAAATTAATAATTCATTTTACTTACCTCGACATATAACAATGTTGATGATTTTTAATACAATAGCCAAATATGCCAAGGAAAATAACTATAAAGCAGGATATGCTTTCATCAAAACAAAATTATTCTATAAATTGAAAAACTTAAAAGTCCCATTTTATTTAATAGAAAATTACAAACAAAGATATCCAGAGAACGGAATTTTATATAAGTACTTTAATGATCCTAATGATCCTGTAATACCTATCTACTATTTTTTGAATGATATAGAAAGTTATTTTAACAAAATATTTTCTTTTAAACTTTTGTTCCATAAAAAATCAGAAAATGAAATTATTATAAAGAACCTATTTTTTTACAATATTTTTCTTAAACTACTTAAAATGTTGAAATAAATTAAAATACTTAAATTGCCTTAAAATTATTAATATTAAATGTTAATAGATTGGAAAGTTTTGACAATTAGTTCATTAGCTTTATCTCTTTTTACTCTAAGCTTTAGTGTAATTCTTAAAAGATATAAAGATATTCATAGTATATTTTATGGGTTCTTTATGATATCAACTTCTTTATGGACTATCTCAATTTTAGGGTTCCATTATAATATAATTTTTAACGATAGATATATTTGGTTAAAATTCACTCACTCTTTTGGATTATTAATTCCATTGTTTCTATATTTTTTTATTTCTAGGTTTTATAATATTGCTATTTTAAAAGATATAGAAGTATTTTTAGTAATTGTTACAATCCTTTTTATTTATCTAGTAATATTTACAAAAACTATAGTAAGTGAGGCAACGGGTATTAGTTATGAGTTAGGTAGTCTTTATCCTGTTTATAGTTTTTCAATAATTTTTTTATTTTTACTATCCTATTTTATATTATTTAGAAATTTATTTTTAATAAAAGGGTATTTAAACCAAATTCAAGATATTTTAATTTTCATCGGGATTGTTTTATCTTCTATACCAGCTTTAATTGTTGATCTTATTTTCCCTTATTTTAGAATTTATAATTATACCTGGCTCGGCCCCCTTTTTACTTTTGTAGGTATTATTTGTTTCGCCATAGCTATTTTTAAATACAAATTGTTCAATATACCTATAATAACAGCAGAGATCCTGGTATTTTTACTATGGTACTTTTCTCTTTTTAGAATGTTGGGATCTTTTCAAAAAGAAGAAATTCAAGTTAATTTGATATCGTTTGTTATTAGTTTGGTTTTAGGGATTTTACTTATAAGATATGTTTTATTAGAAGTCGAACAGAGAGAAAAATTGGAAGAACTTAATAAGGAATTAGAAAGATTAAATAAAATAAGAGCTGAATTTTTATCAATAGCCTCTCATCAAATAAGATCACCAATGGTTAATATTAGAGGATTTTTAGAACTTTTAATTCAAGGATATTATGGAGAAATTCAAGATAAAGCAAAAGAAGTTTTGTTAAAAATCTATCGAAACATTAATGAAGAAATAAATCTTGTTAATAATTTGTTAGATTATAGAAAGATTGAAGAAGGAAGAATGGAATATAATTTCGAAAACATCAATATAGTTCAAGCGGTTCGATTTGTTTATGATTTTTATAAAATAAGAGCAGAAGAGAAAAAATTAGAATTTGTTTTAGATATAGAAAAAGAAAATATTGTAATTAAAGGAGATGAAGAAAAATTAAAACAAGTTATTTCAAACTTGGTAGATAATGCGATAAAATATACAGATTCTGGATTTGTAAAAATTTCTGTTAAAGAGGAAGATGGCTATGTTTTAATAAAAGTTCAAGATTCTGGTATGGGTATAGAAAAAGATTATTTAGAAAAAATATTTGAAGGATTTGAAAGAGGGAAAATTGATAGGAAAATTGCTGGTAGTGGTTTAGGTTTGTATATTGCTAAAGAATTTATTAAAGCGCATAAAGGAGAAATTTGGGCAGAATCTGAAGGCCCTGGTAAAGGTAGTACTTTTTATGTAAAGTTGCCAATTTGATTTTTGTGGTATAATACAAAAAAATATGAAAATAGGAATAATTTTAGGAACAGGAAGAGAAGGAGCTAATTCTGAAAAGGTTGCAGATTTTGTTTTTGAAGAGGCAAAAAATTTTGGCTTTGAGGTTGAATATATAAAAGTTAAAGATTGGCTTGATAAACCCTACACTGGTGGTATGAGCGAAGAAAAAAGAAATAAAATGTCAGAAATTTTAAATAGTTTAGATGGCTTTATTATTGTTTCTCCAGAATATAATCATTCTTTTCCAGGAGAACTTAAGCTTTTTCTTGATGAATTTTATGAAGAATTTAACCATAAGCCTGTTGGTATATGTGGAGTTTCTGTTGGAAAGCTTGGTGGTGCCAGAATGGTCGAAAGCTTAAGACTTGTTTTAATTGAATTTATGATGATACCACTTAGAAATGCAGTTTATTTCTCTAATGTAAAAAATTTTGAAAATGAAAAAGAAAATTACAAAGAATTTTTAAAAAATTTATTTGAAGAATTAAAATTTTATATTGAAAAATTAAGGTCGTAAAAATTAATTTTCTATAAAAATGAGATATCCCTTTTCTTTGCCACAACTTCCTTATCCTTATGATGCTTTAGAGCCTTATATTGATAAGATGACAATGGAGATTCATCATACTAAGCATCATCAAGCTTATATTAACAATTTAAATTCTGCTTTAGAAAAATATCCAGAGTTTCATAATTTAGAACTTGAAGAAATATTAAGAAATTTAAATCAGCTTCCTGAAGAAATAAGAACTGCAGTAAGAAACAATGGTGGAGGGCATTATAATCATTCTTTGTTTTGGGAAATAATGAAACCAAACGGAGGAGGTGAACCAAAAGGAAAATTAAAAGAAGAAATTGAAAGAAATTTTGGAAGCTTTGAAGAATTTAAAAAATTATTTTCTGAAACAGCAATTAAACATTTTGGCTCTGGTTGGGCTTGGCTAGTTATAACTTCTGATAAAAAATTAAAAGTTTATTCAATGTTAAATCAAGATAATCCTTTAATGAATGGAGATATTCCTATTATGGGGCTTGACGTTTGGGAACATGCTTATTATCTAAAATATCAAAACAGACGCGCTGAATATGTTGAAGCTTGGTGGCACGTTGTTAATTGGGATAAAATTGAAGAAAATTTATTGAAATATTTATAATTTGAGAATTAAACTTTCAAATAAGTGTAATTAATAGAAGTGAATAATCGGCTTAATAATAATGTTTTTTTTATTGTAGGTGCTATATTTTATTTATATCAGAGACAAAAACTTTGAAAACCATCCAGCTTCTTGAATTTTCTGCCCCGCCATCTCAAGAAGTTATCCCGAAGAAATCTTTTAATTTTTTCAGGTTTAGCCATTTTACATCTTATCGGAGTTATCTTTACTTTAGGAATTTTTAATGATGTAGCCATTCGTGATATAGGCCTTCTGATATTAGCTGTAGGTATATTTTTAGAAGAAGCTAGAAAAATCAAAAATAAAAACCTAAAATACAAATTCTGGTTCAAAAATTATAAAAAGACTATGCTATAATTAAATAAATGAAAAAGAAAAAATTGCCCAAATTTCTTCAGCCTTTTTTGTGGTCCTATAATCTACACTCTTTTGATTTGAATAATCCTTCAGATAGAAAATTGATTATTAGACATATTTTAAATTATGGAAATGAAAGAGCAGTAAAATGGTTATTGAAAAATTTTCCTTTAGAGGAAATTAAAAAAGTTTTAAAAACACCAGTTCGTGGTTTTTGGCATCCTGAATCATTAAATTATTGGTTAAAAATCACAGGCGTTAATTTAAGAAAAGATATTTATGAAAAAGCAATCCAAAATATTTATCCCCAAACAAGAAAATCTTAAACTTTTAAATACAAATCAAAGGCTCGTTTTTGAAAATCTTGGTTTTACAAGAAAATATGGTCTTTATTTAGCAGGCGGTACTGCTTTAATTTTTTATTTAGGCCACAGAACCTCTCTTGATTTTGATTTTTATACTGAAAAAGAATTTGAAAAAGGAAGGTTCCTAAAAATTTTTAAAAAGGAGCTGAAAAACAAAAAACTAACAATCAAAGTTTTGAGAGATTTCAAAAATACATGCGAACTTCTTGTAAATAATGTTCATCTCTCCTGTTTTTATTATCCTTATTCTCTTATTGGTAAACTCAAAAAATTTAATAATGTTCTAATCGCTTCAATTCAAGATATTTCCGCGATGAAAGCATTAGCTATAGGTCAAAGGGGCACAAAGAGAGATTTTCTTGATATTTATTATTTAATAAAAATTTTTGGTTTAAAGAAAATTCTTTCTTGGGCAAAGAAAAAATATCCAGAATATTCAGAAATGATTTTTCTTAAAGGTTTAGTTTATTTTGAAGATGCAGAGAAAGAAGAAGAAAGAAACATTGAAATTATTGATAAATCAATTAGTTGGCACAAAATAAAAAAAGAAATAATAGAAGAAGTAAGAAAATATCAATTGGGAGGATTTTAAAAATCTGTTAAAATTATATTAATGAAACTTGAATATTATTCAGTTGAAAAATTAAAAGAAGAAATTTTGAAAATTTTGAGTAAATACTTAGATCTCTCTCAATATAAAGTTTTCTTTTTCGGTTCAAGAGTTAAAGGAAATGCTGATGAAAGGGCTGATATTGATATCGGCATTGAAGGACCAGAAATACCAGCTCACATAAAACTTGAAATTGAAGAAGAATTAGAAAATTTACCAATTTTATATAAAATTGATTTTGTAGATTTTAATGATGTTGACGAAAAATTTAAAAAAGTCGCAAAAGAATATGTTGAGTACATAAATTAAAATGACTAAATTTGAATCATTATTAGAAGATTTCGAAAAGATTTTAATAAAACTTGAAGAAGTTTTAAAATTAGAAAAAACAGAAATAAATAGAGACTCGGCCATACAAAGATTTGAGATTGCTGTAGATTTAGCCTGGAAAACTTTAAAAACTTATTTAGAAGAGTATAAAGGAATAATTTGCAGATCACCTAAAGGATGTTTTCGTGAAGCATTTTCACAGGGTATTATTGATTATGACGATTATTGGATAAAAATTATTGATTTTCGAAATCAAACTGCGCATCTCTATAGTGAAGCTCTGGCTGATAAAATTTATGAGGAACTTCCGAAAGTTTTAGAATATCTAAAAATTTTATATAATGCTCTAAAAGTTGAAAAATAAAATTTTTATTAATTTATGACGAGATTTTTTAAACTTAACTTTTAAAATTCTCGGGTTAAAATATGAGTTTAAATTTAATAGCATTTAAAATTATGTTAAAATTATCTTAATGAAGAAAATTGTGATTATTGGTTTAGGTGTTGTCGGTAAAACCTTATTTGCTTGATTAAAGAAATTTAAGTTAAACATGTATCTACTTAAAAAATCAATTTTTGTTTTAAAAAATTACGGTTTTAAAGCTTTTATTAAGAAAGCTATTAGATTTCCAATAAATAGATTAAATCTTTTAAGACAAAGAAGAACAGAAGAAAAAGCAAAGAAAAATCCACAAGAAGTTATTAATCTTTTAAAATCATTTTCATCTAACAGACCAGAAGAAGTTTTTAATTTTTCATGGAATTTTTATAACGGACTTATAAGATCTATGCAAATAAAAGAAGAATTTGTTGAACTTTTAAAAATTTTCCAAGAATTAAACCCAAAATATATTTTAGAAATTGGAACCGCAAATGGCGGAAGCTTATTTTGTTTTTGTAAATTAGCACAGGAGGATGCAACCATAATAAGCATTGATTTACCAGAAGGACCTTTTGGTGGAGGTTATTCAGAATGGAAAATTCCAATTTATCAGGCATTCGCAAAGAAAAATCAAAAACTTTATTTGTTAAGAAAAGATTCTCATTCTCAAGAAACCTTAGAAGAAGTGAAAAGAATTTTAAACGGAAATCAATTAGATTTTCTTTTTATAGATGGCGACCATTCATATGAAGGAGTTAAAAAAGATTTTGAAATGTATTCACCTTTAGTTAAAAAAGGAGGAATTATTGCTTTTCATGATATCGTTCCTGGTCCAAAAGAAAATGTCGGTGGAGTTCCAGAATTTTGGGAAGAAATAAAAAGAAATTTTCAAATTCAAGAGATAGTGAAAAATTGGAATCAAAATGGTTATGGATTAGGTATTGTTTTTAAATTATTATGAAGCCAAAGGTTCAGTAATCATTTCAACAAAGTACATCTCATAAGACCAAAAATGGAATATCCAGTATCACTGAAAAAATTTTAAAATATGAAAATTTACGACTGTTTTACCTTTTTTAATGAATTAGATTTATTAGAAATGCGTTTTAATATTTTAAACGAGTATGTTGATTATTTTGTTTTGGTAGAGGCTACAAAAACGTTTAGTGGCAAACCAAAAGAGCTGTATTATTTGAAAAATAAAGAGAAGTTTAATAAGTTTTCTCATAAAATAATTCATGTTATTGTAGGCGACATGCCAGAAATTAAAGACAACAATCGATGGGAATTAGAAAGTTTTCAAAGAAATGCAATCATACGCGGACTTACTAATTGTCAACCAGACGATGTTATATTGATTTCAGATGTTGACGAAATTCCTGACCCAGAAAAGTTTGAATTAATGAAAGATATTTTACTCAAAAGAAATACTCATCGTTTTTCTAATTTTCTTAAAAAATTTTTTAAAAATTGTTTTTTTACTTCTAAAAATAAATTTTTAAAAAAAATCTCGGAAATATCATTTTCTTATTTTCTGGTAACTTTTAAAACTATGCTTTTTTACTATTATTTAAACGGCTATATAAATAGTAACTGGCTCGGAACAAGTGCCGTCCTGTACCGAAACTTAGTAGAAATTTTTGATAGTAAACCTCAATTAATAAGAGAGATAAGCAGAAGCAGATTTAGATTAAATATTATAAAAGGGGGGTGGCATTTTTCTTATTTGGGAACTCCTGAAAGTATCTCTCTTAAAATCAAATCTTTTGCACACTCTGAATATGAGAATAAGTATTTCACTGATGTTGAATTGATAAGAAAAAGAATTGAAAAAGGAAAGGATATTGTAGAGCGAAGAGGAATAAAAGTAAAATACATTCCAATCGATAATAGGTGGCCAAAATTTATTTTGGAAAATTTGGACAAATATCGAAAATTTATAAAAAAATGAATCCAAAAGTTTCAGTAATCATTCCCACATACAATCGCGCAAATTTATTGCCTCGGGCAATAAAAAGTGTTTTAAATCAAACATTTCAAGATTTTGAATTAATCATTGTCGATGATGGTTCCACTGATAATACAAGAGAAGTAGTTGAAGAATTTCAGCAAAAAGATTCGAGAGTAAAATACATTTTTCAAGAAAATTCTGGGGGACCAGCAAAGCCAATAAACACAGGAATTAAAAATTCAAAAGGAAAATATATTGCCATTTTAGAAAACGACGATGAATGGCTCCCAGAAAAATTGGAAAAACAGATTAAAGTTTTAGAAGAATTTAAAAATGTGGGTTTAGTTTCGTGTTATGCATTTCGCATCTTTGCAGACGGAACCAAAAAATTATATAAAACTCCATATTTAGGAATTTTTAAAAAAACAAAATGGAAACTTTTTTGGGAGAAATGGGGAATTATTAGTTTAAGCACAATTATGATTAGAAAAGAAGTGGTAGAAAGAATTGGATTTTTTGATGAAAAAATAAAAGCTGGAGCAGATGTAGATTTTTACTTAAGATGTATTAAAGAATTTGATTTTTATTTTATTGGCGCTCCTCTAGTGAATTATTATGAATTTGCAGAAAGTTTAAGTAAAACGCAATTTTGGAGAAAATGGATACCAGAATATGAGTATAGGCTTGAAAAATATAAAGAAGATTTTAAAAAATGTAAAAAGGCAAAAAGCAGGTTTTTAAGAACATTAGCAACTTGTTATGTATTAGAAGGAAATTTAAAAAAAGCAGGAAATATTTATTAGAAGCTATTTTAAATCACCCCACAAATTTTAGATTATATCCGCAATTTTTATTAACTCAAATCCCAGGATTGTATAAGAAGATTTTATTTCTAAAAAGAAAAAGTTTTTAACATGAAAATTCTCTCAATGCTTTCGCCGGTAAAATTTGGAGGAGGAGAAAGGTTGCTATTGGATCAGGCAAAAGTTTTTAGGGAAAAAGGAATAGAATATGTAATTGTTTGTTTAAATAGGTCTTCGGAATTTGAAAAATTTTTAAGGGAAGAGAAGGTTAGATATTTCAATTTAACTAATATTGAATTTAAACAAACTCCGACAAGAAAAGAATATTTGTTTTTATTTTTCAATTTACTACCTCAGGTTTTTAAATTGAAGAAATTGATTCAAAAAGAAAAGCCTGATATTCTGCTTTCAAATGGTTTTCCGGCTATATTTTTAGTCCCTTTGTCGGTTTTATTTTTAAAAACAAAACCTAAAATTTTTTACGTGCATCATTTCCAAAAACAAAAAGAGAATTTTTTAACAAGAAAAATTTATCTTTGGTTTTTAAGAAAGTATGAAAAAATAATCGCTGTTTCTTCTATAACTGCTGGTTCTTTAAAAAGTGTTTTTCCGGAAATAAAAGAAAAAATTTTAACTATTCCCAACGGAATTGATATAAAAAGATTAGAAGTTAAAGAATCTAAAGAAGAGTTAAGAAAAAAATTAAATTTACCAGACGGTATTTTAGGAATTTGTGTAGGAAGGCTGACTCCTTTTAAAAATCAAAAGTTTTTAATAAAAGTGGCAAAAGAAATAAAAAGGGATGATTTTTATATTTTGATTGTCGGTGATGGTGATGAATACGAAAATTTAAAAAGAGAAGTAGAAAAAGAAAAATTAGAAAATAAAGTAAAACTTTTAGGTTTTATTTCTACAGATGAAATTCCTTATTATTTGAAAGCAAGCGATATCTTTCTCTATCCATCGTTGAAAGAGGGGTTTGGGATTGTGGTGTTAGAGGCTATGGCAGTTGGTTTACCGGTTATAATTTTTAAAGAGATTTACATTGAAGAATTTGGGGAAAATATTTTAGTAGCAAATAATGAAAAAGAATTTATAAATTACTCAAAAAAGTTAATAGAAAATGAAGTTTTTAGAAAAGAACTCGGCGAGAAATTAAAGCAAGATGCTATAAAATTAGATATAAACAAAATAATAGATGATTATTTAAAAATTTTTGAAAATGGATAAAAAACAAAAATTTATAAATTTACTAGAAAAAATTGAACCAAAAATTGAATCTTATTCTAAATATCTTAATACAAAACTTAGCTCAAAACTAATTAGATTTTTTTTAGTTAAAGAAAAATCTTTTGCAAAAATTTTAGCGATTTTTATAAAAAATTTTTTAGGAATAGATTTTAAGAAAAAAATCAAAACCTTTTGGGGAAGGGATTTATACGTTCATTTAGCTGATGCTGATGCTTCAGCATTATATTTTTTCAACACTTTATATGGTGATGAAATTAAGATAATCAAATTTTTAATTAAAAACTTTAAAGAAAATGATATTTTTTACGATGTAGGCGCTAATTATGGTTTTTACACTTGTTTAGCTCAGGAATTTATTATTAATGGTGAAATTCATGCTTTTGAGCCTAATCCAAAAATTTTTAGATTATTGAAAGAAAATTCAAGGTTAGATATTTTTAAAAATACATTTTTAAATGAAATAGCCTTATCTGATAAAATAGGAGAAACAGAATTTTACGATAGAGAAATAATTAGACATTCAGGCGACAGCTCTTTAATAAAACTACCACATTTTGAAAAATATAGAATTATAAATGTTAAAACAACAACATTAGACGAGTACATTTTAAACCATAGACCCCCAACAATAATTAAAATAGATGTTGAAGGTGGAGAACCTCTTGTTTTAAAGGGTGCCTCAAGTCTACTTCAAAAATATGGTCCAACAATAATAATGGAATTTGGTCCTGATGATTTACATAGAGAAGCAGCAAGCATTTTATTGAATAATGGATATAAAGTGTTTAGATTAGACAATGATGGTAATTTGGTTAGTGTAAATGAAGTAGATTTATTTAAAGACAATATAATCCACGAAGCTAATTATGTGTTCAAAAAAATTGAAGAGAAATGAAAATTTGTTTAATTACAAAAAATAAATTTTACTTGGAAAAAGATTTTTTAATCTCTAATGGGCTTTTATGGTATGAAGAAGCAGGAATTTTGGGTTTTAAATTTGAAGAAATTGAAAAATTGGTATTAATTGGCTTTAAGGTGAATGAGAAATTTGATGGATATTCATATGATAAAGGAGCTAGACATGGAATTTTTGTTGTGGGTCCACAATTTAGAGAGGAAAAGCGATATATTTTAGACAGGTTGATAAATATTTTTTTGACTTTAAAAGAAATTTGGAAAAACAGAAAAATTTTAAAAGATGTCGATTTAGTTTTTGCGCCCTTTTTCGAATATGTCGTTTTTGAATTTTTGTTATTGAAGTTAATTTGTAAAAAAGCAAAATTTGTAGTTTATATTATAGGAGATTATCCGGAATGGAATTATCGTAAAAAGAAAAATAAATTACTAAAAATTTGCCTTTTAGTTTCGCAGAAACTATCTCAATTTTTAGCAGATGAGAGTTGGATTTTGAGTGAGTATTTAATGTCAAAGTATAAAACAAAAAATAGCGTTTTGGTAAGAAGTTCAAGCATTAAAAAGGAAGATATTTCTTTATCAAAAACCATAAATTTAGAAAAAATTTCTCTTATTTTTGTTGGTAGATTCGCTAAAGAAAAAAATCCACATATTCCAATTTTGGTAGTTAAAACATTAAAAGAAAAAGGTTACAATGTTATTTTGAATTTGATCGGTGACGGGGAGCTAAAAGCTAATATGGAAGAGTTGATTCAAAAATTGGGATTAAATGAAAATATAAAAATGTTTGGTTGGATTAAAGATAGAAGAAAATTGTTTGAAATTTTAAAAGAATCTGATATTTTAGTGTTTACATCAAAACCTGGAGAAGGGTTAGGTTTGACAATTTTAGAAGCAATGTCGCAAGGGCTACCTGTAATTGCAACTAAGTGTGGCGGTCCGGAAGAAGTTATTGAAGATGGAATTAATGGTTATTTAGTTGATTATTCAACCGATGAAGATATTGTAAATCAATTTGTAGACAAAATAGAGTTTTTAATTAAAAATCCTGAAATTTACGAAAAAATTTCAAAAAATAATATCGAAAAAGCAAAAAAATGGACGATGGAAAAATTTTCAAAAATTCAAAGGGAAAGAATAGTAAAATTAATATATGGCAACTGAAATAACAGAATTTTTAAAAAATATACAAAGAAAAACTTTTAGGCCCTTTTTTATATTAGGAGATAGAAAAAGAAAAGCTCTGGGATTGTTAATGTTGTTTTTAAAAGGGAAAATTAATTTTAAAGAACTTTTTTGGATGCTAAAACCTATAACAAAAAGACCGCCAGAAATAAGTTTAAAAAGACAAAAGTTAATTAATGAAGAGATTGAAAGTTATCTTTTTAAAAATAAAGTTTTAAACGAAGATAAATCTTTGAATTTATTTGGCAAAAATTTTTATTACACTAATTTAGAAGATGTTTTAGGTTCAATTAATCAACTAATTGTAAATGATGAATACGATCTGCACAAGTTTTTAAAAGAAGATTTTGTTGTTTTTGATATTGGAGCAAATATTGGTGTTTTTACTTGTTTTGCTGCAAATTTAGTGAAAAAAGGAAAAGTTTTTGCGTTTGAGCCTGTTTCTTTTGTTTTCGATGTATTAAAAAGGAATACAAAAGATTATGATAATGTTGAATGTTATAAAATTGGTTTTAGCTCAGAGATAGGAGAAAAGGAAATATTAATAAGACAATGGGCTCCAGGCGACAGCACAATTCAAGATTCTCCTATCGAGCGACCTCATCAAAGTTTTGATTTAAAAGAGAAAATAGAAATTTTAACATTAGATAATTTTGTGAAAGAAAAAATTTTAGAAAAAATTAATTTTATAAAAATTGATGTAGAAGGATATGAAATTAAAGTTCTAAAAGGTAGCATAGAAACAATCAAAAAGTTTAGACCAATTTTGGGGATTTCTTTACATAATCCATTTTTTGAAAAAGAAATTAGAGAAATTTTTGATAAAGAAATTACAAAATATGAAATTAAAAAAAGCGAAAAAGACCCAAACGATCTGTTTTGTTTACCAAAATGAAGCAGAAAATAAAATTAGCGATAAAAACTTTTATTCCTTTAATTGGTTATTTTCTTTCAAAATTTAAAAGATCTAAAAATCAAAAAAATGATAACAGAATTTTAATAATTTTTGGTGGAGGTATTGGAGATGTAGTAAAAAGAAGTATCATTTGCGAATTTATAAAAAAATATTTAAATGATTTTGAAGTCTATTATTTGTTGCCTTATAAATTGAAATTTCCTTATGCTAAAGAAATTTTGTATTTTGATTACACTAAAGCAAAAATTAATCCTTTTTATTTTGCGAAATTATCTGGAAATTTAAAAATTTTTGGGTTTTCTAAAGTAATTGTTTTACTTCCTTTTTGGGAAAATTTTTTGTGGACCCTGGGATTAAGCGTTGAGCCTAAAACTTTATACGTTTATAACGAAACTCCTCCTAGTAATTTTGAAAAATTTTTAACTAAAATTTACATTCGCTTTTTTATATTTTCTTTAAATAAAATTAAAAAAATTAGAGTTTGGAGTTATTTTGATAAAAACTTGCCTCAGAATATTTTTCCGTCGGATGTTTATAAACAATCTTTTTTCATTTCTCAAATAATAAAAGAATTAGAGCCAAATGTAAGGTTAAATGAAATAGGTATTGTAGAAAATGTTGAATATAGAACAGAGATTGAAATTAATGAAGAAAGCGAAAAAAATTTTTTAGAGGAATTATCGAAAAATTACAAATTGATCCCTAAAAATTATGCAGTAATTGGTTTGGGAAGTAGTAGTGAACAAAAAAATTGGCCAGTGGAAAATTTTGCTAAAGTAAGTAAATATTTGAAAGAGAAAAAAGGATTAGAAATAGTTGTTGTTGGTGGAAAAGAATCAAAAGAAAAAGTAAAAGATTTTGAACGTTTTTTTGGAAAAAGTTTTATTAACTTAGTATTGAAAACAGATTTGGAGAGTTTGTGTGTAATAATTAAAAATGCAAAATTAGTAGTGGCAAACGATACTTCTTTTATTCATATTGGTATTGCATTTAAAGTTCCAACAATATGTCCTATAATGAATTCCTATTTGGGTGTTGATAGTTTGTACGGTTATGAAAAGATAAATAAATGGGTCATTAATGAAAATGAAAAGGGTCCAGAGTCTTTAAAAAAATTGCCTCCAGAAAGAGTTATTGAAACGATTGAAGAAGTGTTATATTTAGAAACAAAAGAAAAAGATAAATTTTTATTGTTTTACAATGCCTAAAGTTTTGTTATTATCTTTACAAAAATTTGGAGGTGGAGCGATTGATTCTTTAGAAATGTCAAATGCTCTGATGGAAAATAAATTTTTTCATTATATTTTAATTTCTGAAGGAAATGAGTTAAACGATAAATTTACAGATTCAGAATACAGAAAAGTTATTAAAATAAAAACTTTTGCTTCAAACTATTTTAGTTTTTTAATAAACACTTTCTTGCTTTTTAGATGGATAAAATTAATTCAAATTTTAAGAAAAATTAAACCTGATATTGTTCATATAACCCACTTTCATATTTGGTGCATTTTTGTTTATTTTCTTTGTCCCATTTTTAAATACAAAATTTTTTACGGAGTGCATGATAATCCCTTTGAACCTAAAGAAGAACCTGCCTTTTTGATGAACTTTTTTGAAAAATTTTTTGTTAAAAAGGCAGATTTGATTTTAACCTATAGCAACTTCATGAAAGAAAGTATAAAAAGGTATGTTTCAAACAAAACAATTGAAGTTTTACCTTTGGGGATTCACAGCGACCTTTGCCCTAAACTTGAGAAAAAATTTAATCTAAATAAAGAAAGTTTAGATGTTTTGTTTTTTGGAAGATTAGAAAGTTACAAGGGGATAGATATTTTAGTGAGAGCTTATGAGATTTTAAAAAAAGAAAATTTGAAAATTAAATTGACGATTGCTGGAAGAGGAGAAATTGATAAAGATTTAGAAAACAAAATTAATGAGCTTGGCATTATTTTTAAAAACTATTGGATTTCAAATGAAGAACTTTGCGAGTTAATTAAAGAGTGCGATATTTTAGTAGCTCCTTACAAAAAAGCGAGTCAGTCAGGTATAATTAGCACAGCTTTAGCCTACGGCATACCTATAATTGCAACTAATGTAGGCTCTTTCAGTGAATATGTTGAAAATGGAGAAAATGGTTTTTTAATTGAAGTTGATGATTATCTATCTTTAGCAGATAAAATTAAAATTTTTTATCAAGATAGAAATTTAATTTTAAAAATGGGAGAAAAATCACAAGAAATTGGTGAAAAATATAAATGGTCGAATATTATGAAAAAAGCGATTTTTTATTATGAAAAATATTCTAATTTGTAAAATTGGCGCCTTGGCGATGTAGTAAGGACAACTCCTATTTTGAGAGTTTTAAAAGGAAATATTTTTTGGATAACCTCAAAAGAAGCCCTTGAAATTTTACCTAAAATTAAAAATTTAAAGATTTTTACTCCAGAAAAGATTGATATTTTGAGAAGTTTAGATTTTGATTTAATTTTAAATTTAGAAGAGGATGAAAATTTGGCAAAAAATTTAAGTGAATTAAAAACTAAAAAATTAATCGGAGTTTATTTTAATTTTAGAAGAAATAAACTTTCTTATACAAAAGAAAGTAGAAAATGGTATGATATGAGTTTAATTTCAAAATACGGTAAAGAAAAAGCTGATTTGTTGAAATGGAAAAATAGAAAAAGTTATCAAGAAATTTTGTTTGCAATGATCGGAAGACAGTTTAAGGGAGAGGAATATTGGTTAAATTATAAAGTTAGACCTTCAAAAACAAAAGAAATTATCGTAGCAATAGAAAAGCGAGCTGGAAAAGTTTGGCCAATGAAAGTTTGGCCTTATTATGATGAATTAAAAAAGAAAATAGAAAAAGCAGGATATAAAGTTTTCTATTTAAAACAAAGAAAGAGCTTAATCGACTATATGAAAGATATAGACAAAGCAAATATTTTAATTTGTGGGGATACTTTAGCGATGCATATTGGTTTATATTTGAGAAAAAGAGTAATTGCCTTATTTTTGTGTACTAGCCCTTGGGAAATTTACGGTTATAATAGAATGGAAAAAATTATTAATCCATATTTGAAAGAAGCTTTTTATAGGAGAGATTATGATGAAAAATTAGTTAAAGGAATTAGCGTCGAGAAAGTTTTTGAAGTCTTTCAAAAAGTTGCAAATAATTTGAAATCATAGATAATAAAGTAAATTCTTCTTTTTTTTGTATCTCTTGAGAAGATTCTAAGATCATTTTGAACTTTAAAAGAAAATCATTTTTATTATCTAATTCAAAAACAAAATCTTCACCAGTAATTTCTTTATTTCCACCAATATCAGATGCTAAAATTGGGATCCTAGCAAAAAGAGCTTCAATTAAAGTAATTGATAACCCCTCGTAACGAGAAGGTAAAACGAATAAATCGAAGGCTTTTATATATTTTGGAGCTTCTTTTACTTCCCCGATTAAAAATATTTTTTCTTCTAACTTCTTCTTTTTAATTAAATTTTCTAATTTTTTTCTTTCTGGCCCATCGCCAATGAGAATCACGATTGTTTCAGGTTTTATTTTTAAAATTTCAGGTAAAACTTCAATTAAAAATTCGTAATTTTTTTGATAGTCTAATCGTCCAATTGAACCAATTAAAAATTTATCTTTCAAATCAATTTTTATTTTTTTTTCAAAAAATTTCCTGGCTATATTTCTTTCAATAAATTCTGGTTCAGGAATGCCATTATAAATTACAACCCCTTTTCTTGTCAATTTAATTTTTTTTGCATCTTCTAGATTTTTTTGTGAAACAAAAACAGGAATATCAATGAAAAAAAGTAGAAATTTAAAAATCAACCAATAAATAGGTTTTAACCATAAATTTTTTTTATAGTTTGGGTCTAAAATCGAAAGGCCATGAAGCGTAAAAACTGTTTTTGGTTTTGATTTTGAAATTTTTGCTCCTATTGCACCGAAGAGAGCATTGGTTGAATTAAAATGGCAAACGTCAAATTTTTCTTTGTCTAAAAATTTTTTAATTTCAAAAATAAAGAATAAATTAGATAGTGGATTATGAGTCCTTTTTAACCATTTAAAATTTACAAATTCAATTT
>Ga0078972_1001829_pt1 | contig 75927 bp, 83 predicted proteins | sample YelNatPaOPGAMG01_FD_67568 | JGI IMG/M metagenome (GOLD analysis project Ga0078972, IMG submission 67568) | Hot spring thermophilic microbial communities from Obsidian Pool, Yellowstone National Park, USA - OP-RAMG-01 (SPADES assembly) (version 2) | ecosystem: Environmental > Aquatic > Thermal... | reverse complement strand
TTATATGCCAGTTAAAAAATTAATTTATTAATCAAAATGTGTGATATTACTGCTTATATATATTATATTGGCTAATATTAACCAGATGGGATTTATCGGACGGTCTCTAATTCTTCTGTGAATTTTTTGATTCTTTCTTCTGCTTCTGTGTTTAGTTTTGCTCTCTCGTTCTCTTTTTCTTCTTTTAATTCTTCTATTCTTTTTTGAAATTGCATTATATTGCTATTGATATTATTTACAGTTGCTCTCTCTTTTTCTTTCATGTATTCTTCTGTTTCTTTGATTAATTGTTCTTTGTGATTTTTTAACATGTTAATTCGTTTTATAAGACGCTGTTTTTCTTCTGCTCTGTCAATAAATACTAATCCCGCTATAATTCCTGATATAAATGTGCCAACAAGAAAACTGACTAATCCCCATTTGAAACCAGAAAATATTACATAACCTAATATTGAATTGAATTCTGATACATCAACTACAACTCTATTTGAATAACTTGCCATTCCTCCAATAATAAATACTATGAAAGCAATAATTGTGTTATTTAACATACTGGATGAAAATGATTTAGCTGGATTAAACCTTTCAATAAAAGGAATTCTTGCAATTTGCTCTTCTAAATTTTTTACCTCACTTTCATAATTGTCGTTAATATTTTTAATTGCTTTTTCAAGATTCTCTTTAGCTTTAATATGAAAGTTCTCCAGTTCCTTTCTTAATTTTTCTTCTTCTTTTGCATATTCAACTATGTACTGGTCATATTGAGCAAGTTTTGTTTCTATTTCTTCGTAGACAAGCTTTTTCATTTGTTCAATAATCAAATCAATTGTTTGATTGTATTTCCTTTCAAATTCAGGATACATTGCAATAATTAATGTGTTTGTGGAGTTAAGGTAAGATTGCGTAAGTTTTTCAAGAAATTTTATATTTTTTAAAACATCATCAGTAAAATATTCTTTCACTTGTTTTTCTTTAAGCAAATTTAATTTATGCATTATTTTATTAATTGAATTCTCTTCGGCAAGTCGATAAGGCTGAAGTACGCCTGCAATTAACTGAACTGCTACAGCAAAATCTTTTTCATAAAAAATATTGTTGATAAATGCATTCATAAGAAAATAGTTAAACATTCCAAAGTTAGATAAGTCAAGAGCAACCAGAAGTCTATGTAAATCATATGAAATTATTTCTTTAATATAAAAAGAAGTTACTTCTTCATTACCCATTTTTAATTCTGTAAGCGCAATATAAATTTTTGCAGTAATCCCGCTTGGCTTTATATCAACTGCTTCTTTGAAATATTGATTTGCTTTTATATAATCTTTTTCTTTTAAGTAAACAAAGCCTGAGAATAAATTAACTATGTAATTAATCTCTTTTCTAACATCATCTGTTAATCTTAATGTATTTACAATTTCTTTTACAGAATTATAAAGCTCTATAGCTTTTGAAGGATTATAGAGACTATTGTGATATGTCAGAATAATTGCATGAATTATATGCTTAAAGAAATTATGTTTATAAACATCTCTTTCTATAAAATTAATGATAAGATTAGCATAGTATTCACGTTCACTTCTTAATTTTGTTGTTGCCCACTTAGTAAAATTTTCTTTTATTGATTTATGAAGGTCAAGATATTTAACTTTCGAAAAGTTTACCTTCATAAATTCTTCTATTTGATTTAATAACCAGGAATCATAAATCCAGAATACTGGGGCATGAGAAAAAGGTATAAATACTTCTTTGAGTTCATCAGGCAAATCAAAAGCAAGTATTTTTATGTTTTCTTTTATGCTTGTAATAAAATCGAAATCGGCATGAATAGTTAAATCAAAATGGTCCTTCCCCAATCTATAAAAACTGGTTAATGCAGTCTCTCCATCTTTTATTGCATAATTATTTTTTTCTAATTGCTCAATCATTTTTTTACTTCCTCATTAAACATTCTTTTTGGGAAAAGATAAAATAATTTCCGTCCCTTTATTTTTTTCGCTGTTAATTGTAAAACTTCCTCCCATTAATTTTGTTAGTTTATATGCAACTGTTAAACCCAAACCAATACCTTCATAAGGTCTTGTATAACCTTCTACTTCTTGACTGAATGGCAGTAAAATTCTATCAATTTGAGAACTATCAATTCCAATTCCGGTATCAGCAATAATAATTTCTACTTTATCATCAAAATTTCTTGAGCCCAGATAAACATACCCATAAGAAGTATATTTAATTGCATTGTCCACAAGTAAATCAATAATTTTTTCCAATTTAATCCAATCTATTTCAATAAGAGCTTCGTCTTCACTAAACTCGAGTTTAAATGTTAAATTCTTTTTTTCTGCTTCATTCAGTCTTTTTTCGTAAACTTGCTTAAGAACTTGATTGCAATTCAAGATTACCATCTCTAGTTCAATTTCATCAGATTCTATTTGTGCTAATTCTACAATGTTTGTAAAAGCATTCAATACTCTTCCTAATACTTCTTTGACAGAATCCATTAATTCTTTTATTGCTACATAATCTTGAGCAGCGAGGCAATCATCAATAATTTCAGAGTAACCAATAATACCATTAAATGGAGTTCTAATTTCGTGTGAAATATTGGCTATAAAAGCCGACTTCATTTTGTTCAGCTGAATTTCCTTCAAATAATTTTTCTCGAGTTGTTCTCGATATTTTGTTTCGTCTGTTATGTCTTTAAGAGTAATTATATAAATTTTACTTCCGTTTCCATTGTGATGGGTGGAGGTAATTTTACAATTAAAATGTTGTCCCGAAGAATGCTGGTAATAAAATTGCTGGAAAGAATCCTCATTTTCTTCAAGCAGTTTTATATTCTGTTGAACAATATTGAATAATTGAGGAGGTAAATAATCATTAATTACCTGAAGATAGAGATTATTTTTATCGAGATTAAATAATTTGCAAAAATTATCGTTAGCATTTTCAAAGTATATTTGATTATCAATCGATTTGAGAATTAATAATAAATCAGAAATATTTTCAATAATTAACTTTTGTTTCTTTTCCGATTCCTCAATAACTTTTTTCTGATAAATATGTTCAGTAAGATTGTTAGCACTGAGAACAAAATTAATTTCAAATGAATCGATTGGAGAAAAAGGCTGCAGTGTAAAATCCCAGTAATGAATTTCACCTCGTTTTTTTATTTCAACTAATTTCTTCCAGAACCTGCCGCTGTTTAGTGCAAGAGTTAAAAGACTAAAATCAGTTTCGCTCAAATATTCTTTCATTATTTCTGTAATTTCTACATCGTATAGTTTATCCAGTCCTCGCGAAAATATTTCTTCAAAAGAACTTGTTGCGTAACTAATTCTTTTTTGATTATTGATAATAATAATTGGAACTTTTCCATAATCCAGTGCATGATGTAAAGAATCAATTTTCTTTTCTATAATTTTTCTTTGTTCAAGAGATTCAATTGTAATTAATAAATATTCATGAGACAAAATAAAAATTCTTTCTATTCCTACCTGATAAGCATTATTACTCGAATTAAAATTTGTATGAATATTAAGGTCAGCTGTTAAATTTCTATATTTACTTTCAACAAATCCTTTGACAAAAACTAAAAATTCAGATGAAGGATTAAGCCGCTGTAAATTATCATTGATATTTAATTGAAATAAATTTTTAAATGCAGTATTACAATAAACAATTTCAAGCAAAGAAGATACAATTGCAATTGCTCTGCTGGTAGGCAGTTCTTTATAATTAAAAAATTCCTTTTCGGAATTTCTTAGATTTTCATTGAAGTTTATCCATTCAGGCATAATCAAGAATCACTTTATGTGTATACTTTTAATTAATATACCATCTTGCTCACCTCGTATTTCATCATTTTGTGAATGATGAATTTTTAATGAAGCATACTTAATCAAAAACTTCATCATGCATTCATTGATATAATTAAATTCTTTATTTAATGAATCAATGAAATCACTTGTCAGTGAATCAATGGTATATTGGTCAGTTATAATATTCGGTTTCTTAACACTCAATGATTTAAATTGCTCAAAGAATTCATTTAATGAATTAAGAGTTTTGTCAAAATCACTATCATTCATATTAAAATGAACAGGAGCAATCAATGTAACAATAACAACAATTTCTGCTGCGAACCCAAGAACATCTTTTTTAATTTTATATTCAATGTTTCTAAACTTGCCAAGCTGGTTTATATCCACTGTAGTATCAAATTCGAACCCATCAAGTTCAAATATAATATGGACTTTATCCGATTCCTGATTAATCTTCTTTAATTTCCATCCATAAGCAGCGAGAAGTGCAGTTGCAGGAGAAATCAATGCGGAGTCATTGATTGGATTTGATGAGTATGTATAAGAATTAATTTTCTTATAATACTTTGGACTGCCGGTAGACTTTTTATAGTCTGAATTCGGACTAATATTTACAACTTTTTCCAACATGCCTTCTCCTCCATCTTATTATCGAAGGAAAAGGCATTTTTTTTAATCTCAATCTGTCTTAATCATTCGATTTTCGTCAACATAATCAATCAACTGTGGATTTTGCAGGTAAATTAATTGTTGAACAAATTTATTTATTCTATCGACTGATTCATTAATGGTTTTTAATTCTTCAGATAATTTAACTTTATCTTCTTCGCTTAATTCGTTTTCTATAGTTTTAAGAGATAATACAAGACTGCTTAATGGATTATTTATTTTATGACCAATTGTGCAAGCCATTTCGATTACAGCTTTATTATGTTCAGCATTTTTAAGTTCATTTTGTAAATTATAAATTCGAACACCTGAACGAATTCTTGCAAGTAATTCTTGATTTTCTACAGGTTTGACGAGAAAATCATCGGCACCAATATCCAGCCCCATAATTCTATCTTTTAATGAAGAGCGTGCAGTTAATATTATAAAATAAATTCCTTTATACTTTTCATCACTTTTCAAAATATTGCATAATGCCAAACCATCAAGAACGGGCATAGTCCAATCTGCAAGAATTACTTTTGGTGAAAATGTTTTTAAGACTTCAAGAGCATCCTCGCCGTTAATTGCTGTAACTACCTCATAATTATTACGAGTTAATAATTTTTCGAGGATGAACCTGGTATCTTTTTCATCTTCTACAACTAAAATTTTATCTTTCATTGATAAACCTATTTACTTTTTGAATTAATTTATCAAAACTGATTATTGGCTTCAGGATTATATCGTCTGCAAGGCTTTCCCTTAAAAGATTTTCTCCACAATAATTTGGAGAATAAGCTGTTACTAATATAATAGGTAAAACTAAATTATTAAAGTTTTCTTTTATATATCTTGATAATTTTATTCCATCGTATTTTTCTGAATTCAGATAAGTATTTCTTAAATTTATGTCCATAATAATCAAAGAAATTTTTTCATTTTTTATTGTTGAAATAATTTTTTCACCATCTTCAAGTATAATAATATCAATTCCAAGTTTGCGGAACAGAATTCTATAAAATTCCTGCAATATATTATCGTCTTCTATGATTAATATTTTATGATTGTTGTTCACAATTTATTTCGAATATTTTAATGTTATACTTATTCTTCTATTTACATAACTGTATGGGTCGTTTGGGTCTCTCAGACGGGTATCAGCATAACCACGAATTTCATCAATTTGTTTTTCTGATACACCCCCTGCAACAAGAGCTCGTTTTGCAGAATTTGCTCTATCAGCACTTAATTCAAAATTTGTATAACCTGTTCCATCATTACGATATTGACGAGAATCAGTATGACCTTCAATAATAATTTTATTTTTCAATTTAGAAATTTCGGAACCGATTTTAAGAAGCAGTTTCCTTGCTGAAGGTTTAAGTTCTGCAGTCCCAATTTCAAAAAATACGTCATTAGCAGAATCAATTAATTCAATTTTCAATCCTTCTTTTACAATTTCAATTTTTACCTGGTCGGATAATTTCATTAATTCAGTATCACTGGACAACTCTTCTTTTAATTTTTCTCCCATCTGTTCTAATTCTTGTCTTTCCATTTCTTTTTGTTTCATTTCTTCCTGAAGTTTCATATCAAGAAGTTTTGAAGAAGTGCCGTCAAATAAATTTTTACTTTTAGTTGAAAATCCAATAGGGTCTGCAAAATAAGCCGCTACTGCTTGTTTAACTTCTTCACTTTGACTTAAAACCCAAAGAACAATAAACAAAGCCATCATTGCAGTTACGAAATCTGCATAAGCAACTTTCCAAGCACCACCATGATGACCGCCATGACCTTTTTTAATTTTTTTGATTATCGGAGGTTCATCAAAATGAACTTCTTGAGGTGGAGGTGTTTCCTGCTTTGTTGTTGGTCTTTTATTTGCAACATCAGTCATTACTTCTTACCTCGCAGAGCATTTTCTAATTCCTGGAATGTAGGTCTATGGTCAGAGAAAATTGTTCTTCTTGCCATTTCAGCTGCAACAAAAGGCGGATTCCCTTTAACATATGCTAATATGAAATTTTTAATGATTATTAAATCCTGAACTTTATCCGCAGTAATATGATGTAAATTTGCTGAAATTGGATTAACAAAACCATAGCTTAGTAACACACCTAAGAAAGTTCCAACCAAAGCAGCTGCAACATGATGGCCTACTGCTTCTGCCCCTTGATTAATTGAAGACATTGTGATTATAACACCAAGAACCGCAGCTACAATACCTAAGCCTGGAAGAGAATCTCCTACTCTACCTATAGTTTCTGAGACTGGCTTATTTTCATTTTCATAAGTTTCAATTTCAGCATCCATCATGTTTTCTAATTCATGAGGAGGAACTGAACCTGCAAGCATAACTTTCATTGTATCACAAAAGAAATTTCTTAGCACCTCATCTTCCATAAACTTTTTACTCTTAGAAAGTATATCACTTTTTTCAGGTGTTTCTATGTGTTTTTCAATTGCCAATAAACCTTCTCGCTGAGCTGTTAAAAATAATGTACTGAATGCCTTCAACATATCAACATACTCTTCTTTTGAAGATGTATGACCTTTAAACAACAATGGCAGTTGTGATACAATTTTCTTTAATAAGACCGGCGGCGAAGAAATTAATATACTCCCTATAGCAGCACCTCCTATTACAATAAATTCAGAAATTTGAATAAGCAACACTAAATTTCCTCCTGCAATGAGGAAACCTAAAACAACTGATGCAAATACTACAGCGATTCCAATTATAACAAACATTATAATCCCCTATTTTGAGTTTAGTATTTCTATTACTTCTATTTCATGAATTAAATCCTGATATTTACTATAAATTTCAATCCAGTCAATATTTTCTTCGTTCAACAATTCCTCAATGGAATTACAAATATTCGATATAATATTAAATCCAAGTGTTCCGCTCGAACCTTTTAGTTCATGAGCTACAGTTTTTAATAAATTTATATTTTTTGCATTCAGTGATTCTTCAAAAACCTTTAGTTTTTGCGGCACACTTGCAAGGAAAAATTTTTTCATACTTTCTAAAATTTCTTTCTTATCAGAATTACTTAAAGATTTCTCTTTCTTAATATTGGTCAAAAAGTCATCTCCAAGTGCTTCTCTAATTCCTTTTAACAATACTCTTTTACTCAAAGGTTTAGAAATTACATGAACAGCACCGGCTTCAACAGCTGCAATTACATTTTTTTTATCGGTATGACCACTTACCACAATCACTGGAATATTTTTCAAATCATCAAGTATTTTTATAATTTTTATCATTCTTAAGCCGTCAAGATTTGGCATCATTATGTCTACAAAAATTAGTTTAGGTCTGTATTCAATTGCTTTTTGAATTCCTTCAAGACCATCACTACATGTGATTACTTCAATATCATAATCAGACAAAAAACTTTTGAACAGTGATTGAATCACTTCAGAATCATCAATTACAAGTATTCTAACCTTATCGTCATACAACATTGGCATTATTCTACCTTTTTAATTTTATACTTCGACAAATCAACTTTTTCTGTTGAACTTGATTGTGAAGCTTCCATAGAATATTGAATTACCTTTTCATAAACTTCGCCTCGATAAATTTGAATAGAGCTCGGTGCAGTAATTCCAATTTTTACCTGGTTCTCTGATATTGATAATATTTTTATTGTTATATCGGAACCGATTTTTATTTCTTCATCAATTTTTCTTGATAATATAAGCATACTCTACTCTGTAAATAAATTGTAATAAAGAGAATATTTTTCGCTATCTAAAATTTTTTGAAAACCTGTTTTATTATCCTGATTAATATAAACAGGTGCCTTTAAATTAATTGTAATCTTAAGTGGGTCGGGATTAAGAATAACAATCCCGAAAGCTTCATGGCTTTCTTCCTGAGGATAGTTTTCGTCAATTAATCTCAAAGCAAATAATGGAAAAGCTATCTCAGGTTTTTCAACTGAATTAAGCCAGTAAAAAATATTTTCTTCCGGTTTAATGAAGACAAATTTTTTAAGTTCTTCAAAACCGATTAAACCATTTTCGAACGTGATGACAAGGTCATCAGGAAATTCGATTTCACCAAATTGTTTTGTTACTATTTTCATATTACTCACTTTAATATTACTATGTCTACTCTTCTATTTAATGCTCTTGTTTCCGGGAGATCATTTGATGCAATTGGTTTATATTCAGAATATCCAACTATCGATACTTTATCAGGTGACAAATTTTCGTTTTTAATTAAATAATATGCAGTAGTAAGTGCTCTATCAACAGATAAATGCCAGTTAGATGGATATTGTGGTGTATTAATTGGAATATTGTCAGTATGTCCTTCGATTCGAATATCGTTAGGTAAATTTTTTAAAACCTGTGCAAGTCTTTTCAAAACTAATTTTGAATTTTCACTTAAAGTTGCTTTGCCGGGTGGAAACAAAATATCATCAAGTATATGAATTGTAACTCCCCTTTCATTCTGTTCAAGCCTTATTGAATTGTTGTAGTTATACATAGCAATTAGTTTAGTCAAATCTTCTGCTAACTTATCTTTTGGTGTTGGAATAATTTTATCTCCATTAATAACAGAAAGCTTTGATTCACTCCCAAAAATATTTCCTAAAGCAGCTACAACACTTTTATATTTACCGCTATCGATACTCGACATAGCATATAAAATTATAAATAGTCCGAGCAATAATGTAATTAAATCTGCATAGGTAATTAAATACCTATCTTTATCACTTTCTTCGCGGAAGAGAGTTTCATCAGAATCTAAGCGCTCTTTCTTTCCAATTGTTCGCTTTGCGGAAGCATACCCACCAAACGAGCTTTCATTATTGATGGGATTTCTCCACTTAGAAGTGTTATCACTCCCTCCAGCGATATTTCCATCATATGTTTTTCTTCGAGGTGACATTTTTTTAATCTATCTCCTATCGGCAACCAGATAATATTTGCTGTAAAAATTCCCCATAAAGTTGCTATAAATGCAGAAGCAATATTTCTTATTAATGAATTTGGGTCGGCACCAGCATTTGCTAAAGTCATTATTAAACCCATTACAGTTCCAATAATTCCCATTGTTGGTGCATATCCACCCATTTTTGTAAAAATAAAAATATTAGAACTGTGCCGTTCCTGCATTGTTCTAATTTCAAGTTGAGCTAAATTATAAAGAGATTCAGGGTCAAGTCCATCAATTGCATATTTAGTCATTTTTTGTGGGAACTTATATGGAAACTTATGTAAATCTTTTTCAATTGCTAGCAGCCCTTCTCTTCTTGCTTTAATCGAAAGTTCAATAAAAGTATCAACAACTTTTTTTGTATCATAATGTGGTGGAAAGTAAGCTAATTTTATTAATGAAAACATCTTCTTAAAATTATCAAGACCAAAGCCAATAATAATTGCAGAGAATGTACCGCCGATTACTATTAACAAAGAAGAAAATATAAACAAAGCCCTTATCGAACCACCTTCGAGTATGAAAGCACCGAAAATTGAAAAGATGCCTAATGCTAATCCTATTAGTGAACCTGATTTTTTCATCACATGTAATCCAAAATTGATTTTGGTAAAATTGATGCAGCTAATTTATATGAAAGCTGAAGTAAATAATCTTGATACTGCAAATCAATAGCTAATTGAGCTGGATCAACTTCTTTTCTTTTAGATAAAAATTCTTGATAATCCTGCAATTGTTTTGATAAAATTGTATTTATGTCTTCAAGACGATTATATTTTTCACCCGTTAATGATTGAATAGAAAGAATTTCTTTATAAGCTGCATTCAATCTATCTTTCAAAGTCTGGTCTGGGGGATTGCCCGCATCAAGCGAATCAATTATATCATTGATAGTATCAAGCAAATCAGAATTTACAATTCTATCTCCAGTTACATTAATTGTATCTTTTATGTTATTGGCAATCTGAACTTTTACTTCACCAGTTAAATCCGCAGAATTTGTTACAACTTTTCCATTTGAATCAATAGCCCAAGGTTCAGTTGAATAATTTGTTCCTCCAAAAATATACATGTCGTTATACTTTGTATTCAAATTTTGAACAATAGATTGGAGTGAAGCTCTAACAGATTGAGCAACAGTTTTAAAGTTTGTATTAAGTGGATTCGTGATATTTACTGTTTGAGAAATAATTTTTTGAATTTCATTACCAACATTTTCCAGCGAATTAATTGTAGTATTCACAAATTCTTTTGCATAATCAATATTTTTCTGAAATGTTTCAATCTTACGAATTTGAGAATCGATTTTTATGATTTCAAGTGAATCAAATAAATTGTCACTCAGCTTTTCAATTTTGCTGTTTGTAATTAACTGATTCTGAATCTTAGCTTTTCTCTCATTAATCAGATTTTGATTATAAATATATTTTTGACTCAATATGTTATCTGAAATTCTCATTTATTATACCATTTCAATTAATGTTTTTAACATTTCATCCGAAGCTCTAATTAATCTCGCTGCTGCTTCGTATACTCTCTGGAATCGAATTACATTTGTCATTTCCTCATCAATTGATACTCCAGAGTAAGAAGATTTCTGAAGATTTAATTGCTGCATTACCATTTGAGTAGTTTCTATTCTGCTATCGCTGGTTACTTTTTCTAAACCAAAATCATTCAGAATTGATGAATAAGTTTCGAGAATAGTTTTGTCGCCAAGTTCAGGAAATTTTTGGTCTGCTAATCTTGCTATACTATTGGCAATATCTCCATTTCCATCATTCCCTGCCACACTTGATACAGCAATATTTCTTGGATTATTAAGAATATCGGGATTAATCTGAATTTTTCCATTTACAAAAGAATCAACTATAGCACCATTACTCCAAGTCCCAAAGAATGGAATATTTGTAAATGAAGTTCCACCTTGAATTAGAGTATAACCCTGAGTATGCAGGTCATTTACTTTTTGAATAAATGTGTTTGCAAGATTTTCTAACTCACTTTTGTATTTAGGAATTTTATTTGAGTATAAATCTGTAATTGCGTAAAGTTCTCCGCTGTTTAAGACAATGGAAGTAGTTGTGTCAGTTTTAGGAACGATTTTCATTTTCCCATTTTCAAGTCGAACTTCAAATTCGTTATAAACATTTTTATCTGCAGCATGAATTCCGCCTATACTGACTGATACAGTTCCATATTCATTTTGTTGAACTGTAATATTAGCAAGTTCGCTCAATTTAATAAGCAGTGCATCGCGTCTGTCCATTAATTCACTTGCTTTAATGCCAACAGCTTCGTTTTCATAAATTTTTCTATTCAAGTCATAAATTTCTTTCAGGTAAGAATTCATCTGGTTGACTTTATCAACTGCATCTCTCTGAAGCAGATAATGAACTGATGAGATGCTGTCATAAACATCTTTAAATCTCTCGCTAAGTCTTTGTGCTTTTTCAATAATTTGAGACCTCAATTGAATGGAAGTTGGATTTGTAGTTAATTGGTCCCATGAATTAAAAAAATCATTAAAATAAGAAGAAAGACCATAGTCTGTAGGTTCTGCTAAAATCGTTTCAATTTGTTGAAGTAATTCTGAGCGTTTATTGGCATCGGAATATGCTGATTGAAATTGACGAATTTGATTCTCTATCAAATCATTTTTAACTCTTACCACATCCTGAATTTTAACACCCATTCCCATACCAGCTTGAGTTTGTTCAGTGCCGAACACAACTTTTTGCCTTGTATAATCTGTACTTCCCGCATTAGAAATATTTTGTGAAGTAACATCCAGAGCGCGCTGGTATGTTGCCATTGTTCTTACAGATATGTCAAAAATTCTTCCGATACCCATTACTAAACTCTTTTATTTACAATGTTATTTTCACCTTTGCCAAAAACAGTTAAAATTGTATCACGAATAATATTTCTTGATACATTAACTAGAACAGTTATATGAGAATTAAGTTTAATAATTTCTGCTGCTCTGCTTTTTATTGCATCTCTTTTTTCTTTAATCCTATCAAGATTTTTATCCGGCAAAGAGTTAATTAATTCTTCAATTGACCCAACTTTTAATTGAATTGAATTTTCTTTAGCAAATTCGAATGTTAACTTCTTCCTTTCTTTTTCTTCCTTTGTTATTGCAGAAAGTAATTTTTGTTCGTCGTCTACTGCTTTATCGAGCAGTGACATATCATTTTTTAGTAGTGCTTCTTTTTTGATTTTCACTACTTCTAAAAGGTCATCAAAATTTTTTTTCTGCCTTTCAATTGAGTTTGTTAATTCTTCAATTTTCATGATTCACTCTCACTAAAATGATTTAAATAACTCATTACTTTTGTAATGTAGTTTTGCGTTTCCTCAAAAGGGGGAATTCCTTTATATTTTTCAACATTTTGCGGTCCGGCATTATATGCAGCCAGAGCTAATTTCAAATCACCATTATATTGTCGAAGCATTTTAGCGAGATATTTAGTTCCTCCATAAATATTTTCTTTTGGGTCAAAAATATTTCTTACACCCATTTCTGCTGCAGTAGTATCCATTAACTGCATTAAACCCTTTGCTTTTGCAGGTGACACCGCTCTGTGATTTGCTGCTGATTCTGCTAAAATGATTGATTTAATAATATTTTTATCTATTCCAAATTCTTTTGAAGCTTCTTCAATTAAAGCATCATATTTTTTTAGACGATTTAATGATTCGTTACTCGGCTGAACTTTTGGTATTTCATTGTCATTTACTTTTATGTCAATCTTTTCTGATGATTTTAATTTTACTTTAAAAGCAGGGTCCATATCTTCGCCGGTTATTTTTTTATAAAGTGCTTCTGCAATTCCTAAACTTTTTCCCTGAGAAATGTATGATGCCATTTCCTGCTCAAATATTATATCAAAAGTATCGTTGCCGTAACCTTCTTCGCCAAATAATCCATTTGTTGTTTTTGTCATTGATTGAAGAAGCATTGCAGTAAATAAGCTTTCAAATTCTTTTGCAGCTTTTGCAATTTTTGCTTTTTGCTTCTGGTCATAATTACCTTTCATCTCCTGAAGCTGGGAGATGTGTTTATTCATATCCGTTATTTTTAATGATATCTTTTCCATATTACATTATCACCAATTCTGCTATTAATGCTCCTGCTTCTTTTAATGCTTGAAATATTGCTATAATATCTCTTGGAGAAACTTTTAATGAATTTAATGCTGCAGCAACTTCCTGCACATTTGTAGCACCTTCAATTGCAATTGTTCTTGTAGAATCCTGCGATACATAAGGAACAAGATTATTGAATACAGTAGTTGTTCCCCTCGAAAAAGCATTTGGCTGCGAAATAATTGGATAAGAACGAATTTGAATATTTAATCCACCATGTGTAATTGTAACTGGTTGTATTCTTACATTGTTGCCTGCTATAACTGTCCCGGTTCTTTCATTCAATACAACTCTTGCTACTTCATCAACCTGTATATTTATGCTTTCTAATTCAGCAAGAAATGAAATTAAATTATTTTGTCTTTCCTGTGGAACATTCACACGAACTTCGGCAGCATCAACAGCTTTAGCAATTTCTCCGCCAAACTTGGAATTAATTGCGTTGCTTATATTATTTGCTGTTGTTATATCAGGTTCTTTCAAAAATACAGACACTTCATTATTTGATGATTCATTAAAATTAATTTGTTCTTTTAATGAACCGCCGCGAGGAACTCTTCCTGCAAGTGAATGATTTTTTGAAATCCTATTTCCCGTAATTGTATTTATATCATAACCACCAACTGAAACAGGTCCCTGAGCAAAACCATAAACTTTACCATCCATTCCAGAAAGTGGAGTCATCAATAAAGTTCCGCCTTGTAGACTTGTTGCATCTCCAAGAGAAGAAACAGTAACATCAAATTCTGCTCCGGGTTTTAAATTTTTATTTAGTGATGCTGTTACCATCACCGCAGCTACATTTTTAGTCCTGATATCATTTTGCGGAACAGTAATTCCAAATCTTTTCAACATGCTTGTTATTGATTGAATTGTAAAAGAAGAACGATAGCTGTCGCCTGTCCCTGCAAGTCCAACTACCAATCCGTAACCAATAATTTGTTCTGAGCCGTGTCCACTTAAATATGCTACATCTTTTATTCGTTGAGCTGATAATGAATTATAGCCGATTAATAATAAAATTAAAATCGATATAATTATTTTTCTCTTCATAGTAACACCTTAAAACAACCAGTGAAATAATCTTGTTAGAATTCCTGGTTTTTGAGAAGAATCAATCATTCCACTTCCTTCAAAAGTAATTTCTGCATCAGAAATGTTATAAGAATAAACTGAATTATCTGATGAAATATCACTCGGTCTAACAATTCCAGTAATTTTTATCATCTGTTCTTCACCGTTTATAACAATTTTTCTGCTTCCTCTTATCCGCATATTTCCATTTTCAAAAACTGAATCAACAATTGCACTAATTTTTGTTTTTACTACTCCAGTAGTTTTTGTAGAACCCGAACCTGAAAATGAGTTATCCGTTCCAAGATTGATATCAGTTTTGGGAAGACTTGTTTTATCAATTCCGCCTGCTAAATTTGCACCAAGAGAACTGTTTCTTCCTGTTGTTGTTTCTGCATTGTTTGATGCCTGAGATGATTCCAGAACAATAATTGTAATTGCATCTCCAACTTGAAAGGCTTTATTATCAGAAAACAATGAATACAATGAATTCTGTCTCATATTCTGTGAATACAAAATTGATGAAGTCAGCCATATAAAAATCATTAATCTTTTCATAGCTCTACTCAATTAATGAAACATTATACTTATCAATTATTTTGGCTTTGAATAATTTATTATCACTTGTAACAACTCTTATAACATCACCAATTCTTCCTTCCTCTTTTGCAGTAACTTCTGTTGAAATATCCACTCCATTTCTTCCAGCATGAAGAATTAATTTTTCATTATAAAAAACATCAGGAACCGGCTCGATTAATTCTTCAATAAGTATTGAACCATTTTTAATTATTGTTTTTGCTCTGTATATTTCTCTAAAATTAATGCTCTGAACTACTTTACCGCGTATATTCGCAACATCAACTAATTTTTGTGTGAATTGATTTTCTGTTAATAATTCATTTCTGCTAATATCTTTCAAAGCAACAAGAACATATTGATATAATTTTATTTTAAGAGTAATTAGAGAAAGGCTTGATTTGTTTTTTCTGTCGTAAATTCTTACAGGAACAAATGCATAATTTTTATTCAGCTTGAACTCTCTGTCGTAATCCAGCTCAATTTTAGAATAATTTTTTGGCAATTCTGAAATTTGATATTCATACTTAACATAGGATGCAAATTTCTCATCGAGATAATTCTTCAACTGAGATTCGAATGCTTTATCATCATTAAGAAATATTTGCAGCAATATTAATAATGATGAAATCATTTTTAACTTCTCTTAAGATTGTTTGCAATTGTCATCATATCTTCAACAGTTTTTACAGTTTTCGAATTAATTTCGTAAGCTCTTTGAGCAGCTATCATTGCAATCATTTCTTCAACTATATCAACATTAGAAGATTCAAGATAGCCCTGATGAATTTCACCAAATCCTTCGCTGCCTGGAGTTCCAAGTATTGGCTGACCCGATGCCGGAGTTTCTGCATAAAGATTATCTCCAAGTGCAAGTAATCCTCCATTATTCATAAATCGAGCTAATTCAATTGTGCCCAGTGTAACTGTAGAACCATCAACTTGATGTGCAGTAACAGTTCCATCTTTTGCAATTTGAATATCAACAACATCATTTGTTAAAGTAATGCTTGGTTCAAGTTCATAGCCGCTTGCAGTAACAATTTTTCCATCTGCATTTAACTTGAATGAGCCATCTCTTGTGTAAGCAAATGTTCCATCACTTTTTCTAACCTGAAAGAATCCTTCACCATAAATTCCCAAATCGAGCTGATTATTTGTTGCAACTAAATCACCCTGCTTAAATATTTTTTGAGTTGATGCAGGCTTAACTCCATTGCCAACTTGAATTTTATTATTTGTATTTTCATAAACACCAGGCGTTGTAGTTGAAAGTGGATTAATATTTACTTCCTGATACATTAAATCCTGAAAATCTGCTTTATTCTTCTTAAAACCTGTCGTATTGATATTGGCAATGTTGTTAGAAATTACTTCGATATTTATTTGCTGTGCATACATTCCAGAAGCAGCTGTTCTTAATGCTCTTGTAGGCATTTATCACCTCACTAATTAAATTTTCCCAATTTGATTTGCATGGTCTAAAGACTGATCCAATGCATTAATAATTTTTTGAGCTCGCTCATATGCTTTATTCAACTGAATCATTGCTTCCATTTCGAGTATTGGATTTGCATTCGATTCTTCTAAGTATCCCTGAGAAATTTTATATTCTTCCTGATTTGCTTCAGTATAATTTTCATCAGTAATTAAAAAGTTTGATTCACCGCTTCTTGTCAATTGTTCCGGTTCATCTACTTTTACAATAAGAAGTGTATCTATGTAATGTTCATCAATTTTAATTTCACCTGCAGTTGATACTAAAATCTGAGAACCTTTTTGACGAAGTGTATCTTCAAGAAATATTCCGCCATTCTTTCCAAGGACTTTTCTTCCTTCGGCATCAACAAGGTATCCTTCATCAGAAATTTGAAATCTTCCGTTTCTTGTCAATTCAATTGTTCCATCGTCACTTTTTACAACAAAGAATCCATTCCCATTGATAGCAAAATCAAGCGGATTTGAAGTTAATACTAATTCCCCCTGCTGTTGACTTGTTAATTTTCTAATCTGAGATTCATTAGCATCGTTGATATATTCAGCAAATGGAATTTCTCTCTTAAAAGCAGTTGTATTAATGTTTGCAAGGTTGTTCGAAATAATATCAATATTTTTTGCTCTTTGGTCCATGCTTCGCGCAACTGTGTAAATTCCTTTAATCATTTTTCAGCTCCTTATATTTTTTCATACTCAAGATATTTTAACCTTGCAGCAAGCATCAACTCGCCTTTAGAAATTTTTAGTTCTTTAGCTTTCTTAGTAATATTTTTTTCTGATAATTTTTTTACAGGCAGATTATGAATTAATTCTCTTCTCGATTTTGATTTTTTATCATCAACTCTTGAAGGAACTCTTTCTTCTCTTAATAACTTAATTTTATTTCTTAACTCAATTCCTTCCTTAATTTTAATCCTTAAAACAATTCTTCTTATTGCAATTAGAGTAAAAAGAAAAATTGAGAAAATTAAGAGAACCTTTACTTCAAATGATAGATTTAGAAATAACTGAACTAATGTTTTTTTCGGTTTAAAGTTCGGCACTTCAGAAACATTCATCTTATAAGCATTATTTGAATCATTGTTAATCGACTCTTTTTGCATTTTTAATTTTGCTGCTAAAATCTGCTGTTCAACCAAACTTCTTACATTAATTGTATCTTCAGAAATTGTATCTTTAACAACAGTTGTCGAATTTTTAGCATATTTATTAATTACACTGTCAATATTAATTTGTGCATTAGTTCCAGCAGCATAAAAAATTATTAATGTAATAATTATCCTTTTCATTCTTTCAATTTCCTCTTTAATGGAAATAAAAGATGAATGCTTGTTCCTTTTAAAGGCAGAGAATCAAATTCAACTTTACCTTCACTCTTCTTCATCAATTCTTGAATTATTTTAACAGTAAGATTGGAAACATAATCAGAAGGTTCGCCAAAATTTTCCCAGTAATCAGTAATAAAAACAGAAAGAATTACAATTTCATTTATATATTTTGTTTGAATTACAATTCCACTTCCGCTTTTTGATTTCTTTTTTATCATCGAAAAAATGTTTGTCAAAATCTGTTTAATTTCTTTTGGACTTGTTAAAATTGGAGGCAGATGTTCTTCGAGATCAAGAGCACATTCAAGCCCCATATTCTTAAGTGTAGAATTTATAATTCCATAAAATTCTTTTATAACATTATTGATATCACATGGAAGATTTTGTTTTGTCTTTCCAGAATTTATATCGTTGAATTTAAGCAGCTTTTGCGAAAGACTGCTTAAACGAGAAATTCTTTCTTTGATTTTTTCAAATATTTCATTTTCAATTTTAGTGTTTGTGCTTTCAATGTAATCCACACCGCTTTGAATTACCTGAAGCGAATTCAGCATATCCTGAATGATTCCTTCTGCAAATTCTCCGACTGCATACAGCTTAAAATCATTATTCAATTTTGATTCATAAAGCTGGACTTCATCATAAAGCTTATTAATTGTTTTTCTATGATTAAAAGAAATTATATGAGGGACAATAATTCCAAGCAGTATATAAATTGTTTGATTCTCGATTGAGTCTTCTGATATTTTATTTGCTGGACCCAATAATGAAAGTACACCGATATTATTCTTAATATAATTAACAGGAAAAATTGTTTGATATAATTTAACTCCCTCTCCAGTGTAAGAATTCAAATCAGGAATTAAAGTTGGCTTTTGTGTTTCAAATATCCAGTCAAGAATTCCATTTTTATAAGCTTTGTTGACAAGATTATTCTGGAGAGAAGAAACATTTGGATTAACAGCAACTAAATTTCTTTTGGTATCATCAAATAAAAACAGGTCAACTTCTTTAGAGGTAACAATTCTTTTAACATATTGACTGAACAAATTATGTATTTCTTCGGGAGTTTTTAACTCTGCAACTGATTTTTGAAAACTGAATAAATTTTGAATCAAGTAACTATACTTTTCGAACAAATTAGTTTTGCTCTGATGAGTTTCAAAACTAATTCTCTTATATTCTTCAGTATTACCGCCTTTAGTGAAATACTGAAGAGTTTTCGAAAATGGTTCGTACTTTAGTGTATTTTCTTTTAAGACTCTCAAATTAAATACCTCAATGAATCTATTTGAAGAAGAATTGGTTCATGATACATTGAAATAAATTTTTCTATTTCTTCTGCTTCCTTGAACTGAAGAATTTCTGCAGCTTCTTTACTTAATTCTAAATCATCATCCCAGCTAAATGATGCAAGCTTAAGTTTTTGAGTCATATAATCAGCCAAATGAACAATTGATGTTAATATTTTTGCATTGGAAGAAAGATTTGGTGTATGATGATATTTAACTATTTCACAAATTGATTCAGGAATATTCCAATTTTTTAATAAAGTGTAACCGACACTTTGATGGTCCATGCCAAGTTGAGAATTTTCTGCTTCGAGATATTTCATTCCTTTTTTTGCATTTTCCATAATTGAAACAAAATCGCTGTGCATATAACGATGAATAACAGAGATACCTAAGTCATGCAGCAGTCCACCGATAAAAACATCATTGCTTTCACGAATTCCCATATCATCAGCAATTTTTTTAGCAGTTGTCGCAGTGATGTAAGAATGAAGCCAGAAGCTCTTTTGGTCCATGTACTCATCACTTTTGTTCTTCATTGATTCCATCAATGAAAGTGCGGTTACAATATTGCGTATTTCATTAAAGCCCAGAATCATAATTGCATATTCAATTGAAGAAACTCTTTTTGCTAATCCATAGAATGGAGAGTTAGCAATTGTAAGAATTTTCACAACTATGCTCTGGTCTTTTGAAATAGCTCTTGCAAGTGTGTGCGGGCTGGTATTCAAATCTTTCAATAGTTCCAGTACTTCAGATAAAATTTTGGGTACAGGTGAAAGACTTGTAACCCTTTTAAGAACTAATTGAGTTCTTTCCCTTTTTTGTGCCTGGTCAAATGATATTGTATACATAGCTCTTTATTAATTTAGTGATTCAAAATGCCATTTAAATAATTCTTGATAACTAAGAATAAATTCTTCCAGATATTCATGATTTCCGAAACCAAGAATATCAATTATGTTTTCATCAAAATCATAACCGGTATCCCACGAAAAATTTCCTATACCGAGTTTATATGTCATGTAATCAACAAGATGAATTAATGATGCAAGCACAGGATTTTTTTCTGCTAAAGATGGACGATGATGATGAACAATTGCATCAGTTATATGAGGAGGAAAATTCCATCTTTCAAGCATAAATTCTGCAATGTCACCATGGTCGTATCCCAGCACAATTCTTTCTGCTTCGTGATATGTTACTCCTTCATTCTTAACCATCTTTACAATTTTCTTAAAATCATAATTCATATATTTATTGAGAATTACCAGACCCAAATCATGAAGTAATCCAACAGTAAAAACTTCACCGGATTTTGGATATTTCAAATCATCTGCAATTCTTTTTGCAGCTGTAGCAACCATAAGAGAATGAGCCCAGTATTCATTATGATTCCAATCAAGAGATTTTCTAACCCTTAGAGTGTCAAGCAACGATAATGCAAGCAAAATATTTCTGATATGTTCAAACCCGATAATTACAATTGCAAATTCAATTGTAGCTACTCTTCTTGGTAATCCATAAAGAGGAGAATTTGCAACTGCTAAAATTTTTGTTGCAAGTGCCTGGTCTTTTGAAATTACTTTACACAAATCAGATGCGCTTGTTTTATCATTGTCCAAAAGCTGAGTAACCTCTGTAATTATATGAGGTATTGCAGGAAGATTACCAATTCCAGAAAGCTGCTTTCTAATTTTCTCTTTAATTTCTGAAGTAGTCTGCTCAAACATTATATAAAGCCAATTTTTGTTTCAATGATTTAATAATCTTAGAATGAAGCTGAGACACACGAGACACTGTTATATTCAAAACTTTTGCAATTTCCTGATAGTTAAGTTCTTCATAATAATAAAGGCTGAGCAATGTTCTGTCTCTTTCATTTAATTCTTTTATTAATTCAACAAGTTTTTCTTTGATTTCATTTTTTTCAAGAATTTCATCGGGAATCTCGCTTTCGTCAGAAATCATTTCATAGACCTGCATACCTTCATCTTCAATAAATGTATTGTTCAATGAAATTGAAGCTCCAATTGATGCAGAACCATCCTCACAAGCCATTTCATATTTATGAGTATATTTTCTTATCTCATCATAAATTTTCCCACGAATACGCTGGATGGCATATGTTTCGAACTTTGTCCCGTAATCAGGATCAAATCTGTCTATTGCTTCGCTCAGCCCTTCTATGCCAAATTGGAAGAAATCTCTTCTATCGAATATTTCGTTCTGATTAAAATTGCTTTTATGGATTACATAATGGACAAGATTAACATAATTAAGAATAATTTGTTTTTTTAGTTCAGGCGTAGGTTTAGCCTTGAACTTTGCCCAGAGCTCTTGATTATTCATTCTTCTTTGTTCCTGTTAAATCTTGAGTGATGCTATTTATTTTTTCGTACGAATTTTTGTTTATTGCTTTAATTAAGCCAAGAGTTATTACACTTAGCATAACTGTAAGAGTTATAAATATTGCAAACGAATTCAGAATAATTTTTATTAAATCTTCTCCTTTCTGAACAAAATAAATAACTGAAAAAAAGAATATTAAAAGACCAATCTGAAGAATTATTTTGTTCATACTTACTCCATTTTGTTATTATAATTTCAAACACTATACCATCGACAAACAGAAAAAAAACAATAAAAAGAGGCAGTTTTGTAATGATTTATAAAAGGTTAGATGAATAAGGTTGGTTATTATTAGCCACATGTTCGATTTTCAAAAATCGATGAACTATGTCTTCTATTTCAAGTGAGGCTACAGAATTTGGATATGCTGCAGTAAATAATTCCTGATTGACAATAGATTTATAAACCAATCTATCGTAGTCTATTACTCCTAATAAAATAATTTCAGTTTTCAAAAAATGATTTACTGCTGTATTTAAATTTTTGAAAGCCTGCTCACCTTCTTCTTTATTATCTGCTTTATTAATTACAACTAAGTTTCTTGGTTGTTCAAGATTTTCTGTAATAACTTTAATCAAAACATAAGCATCCATTACTGCTGTTGGTTCTGGCGATGCTACAATAAGATTTATATCAGAACGGCTTAATTGATAAATTACTAAATCATCAGCTCCAGCTGAACTATCGAGAATAATGTAATCATATTCATTCGATATGTAGTCTAAATGAATAAAAAAATATTCAAGTAAATCGTTGTTAAGTTTTGGAAATTCTGATGAGCCCGAATCTCCAAAAATGAAATGTAAATTTTCAGTGTATTTGAATATTAACTCATCAAATGAGGACTTTTGCAAAAACAAATTTGAAATAGGATTTTCTGAAATCTCATTAATCATTAAATGCAGATTAGAAAAATTAAAATCAAAGTCCACAACAAGAACTTTTTTGTTTAGCCTTGAAAGTTTATAACCAAAATTCAAAGCTAAAAATGATTTACCCGTTCCTCCTTTTCCAGAGCAAACAGATATAATTTTTCTATCAGTTTTGTTTTTTCTTTCGAGACGTTTTATTTCAATCAGCCGTGATATTTGTTCGTTCATCAGTACAGCTTTCCTTTGTAAATCAAATTAGCTAAATATTCAGAATTAACAGAAATAATATCATCAGGAATAACCTGACCATTTGTTAAAAATACTATTGGCAAATTAAAATTATTTGAAAGATTCAAAATGTTGCCGTAAGTAACTGCTTCGTCAATTTTTGAAAATATGGCTGAGCTGTAATTCAGCACTTTAAATTTTTGAGCAACATCATATAAAGTTCTATACGAACTTGTAGAACTTAAAACAAGTATTGTTTCATCAACATTTGCAGCATCAAGATATTCTTTAATTTTGTTCAGATTATCCGTGCTTCGCTGACTTCTTCCAACTGTATCAATAAAAATTAAATCCTTATCTCTAAACTTTCTTATTAATTTCTGCATGTCCGATGGTTCATAAGCTACAGCCATTTCTATATCACTTATTTCAGAAAATATTCTTAACTGGTCTATAGCTCCAAGACGATATGTATCAATTGATATTAAACCTACTTTCAATTTGTGAATTATTTTTGATATCACTGCTAATTTAGCTATGCAGGTTGTTTTGCCAACGCCTGTTGGACCTACAAGTGCAACTTTTGTTGTTTTACTTTTTCTGACCTTAAATTCTTTTGTATGAATTAAAGATGACATTCCTGCAATTAAGTAACTTTCAAGATTTATCTCGCCGATAAGTCCATCATAATTCTTAAGCTGATTTATCAAAGTATTAGCAATATTCTTTTGAACTTCCCTTTCAAGAAGCAAATCATACAGTTCATCGAGTTCTTTTTCAATTTTTTTGTTAGTCGAAATAGATTTTTCTAAAGCAGGTTTAGCAGCAGTTGAAAATTCTTTACTGGTTGAAAATATTTTTTTTGAGAGTTTTTCTATTTCAGATTCAATAGTTGTTTTGTGCTGAGATGATTCTTCTTCTGTTTTTGATTTAATTGATGCAGGAATGTCTTTATCAATGCCAGCTGTAATTTCGAACATTTTTTTGTTATTAAATCTTCTATCACCTTCAATTACTCTTGTGCCAAGAATTATAGCTTCGCCGCCGAGTTCATTTTTCATCTGCTCGGTTGCTTCTTTTAATGTCGGTGCTATAAATTTTTTAATCTGCATTTTCCACCTCTATCTTTCCAATAAATTCTATTTCAACATTTGCTGGTAGTTCACTATATGACAACAAAGCATAATCTGGAAAACTTGAGTTGATTAAACGATAAAAATATGGTCTGATTGCTGCAGAAGTTATAATAACAGGAGGATATCCAAATCTATTAAAGTTTTCTAATTCTTCCTGAAGTTTTGTATTTAATTCTCTTAGAACATTTGGCGACAGACCAAGTGTAATGATACTATCTTTTTGTGATTGAAGTGATTTAGTAATCATTGTTTCAAGATTTTCTCCAAGTGCAGCCGCATGAATAATTCCATTAGAATCTTTGTAAATATTTGCAATTGTATCTCCTATTGTATGACGAACATATTCTGTAAGAACATCAATATTCTTAGTTGTTTTGGAATAATCAATCAAAGCTTCGAGTATCCTTACAAGGTCTTTTATTGGAATTCCTTCTCTTAACAAATTTTGTAGAACTTTTTGAATCATTCCAAGATTCAAAACTTCTGGATTAATATCTTCAACAACTGCAGGATAATCTTTCTTGATATTTTCGAGAAGTTGCTTAACATCCTGCCGTGATAATATTTTATCAAAATTTTTCTTCAATGTTTCTTGAAGATGAGTAGCTAAAACAGAAATTGCATCAACAACAGTGTAACCGAGCATTTCTGCTTTTTCTTTTTCTTCGTATGTAATCCAGTAACTTTTTAATCCAAATGCAGGGTCTGTAGTTGGAATCCCGGAAATTTCTTCTTCAATTGTTCCTGGATTCATAGCTAAATATCTTTCAGGATACATTTCATAATTTGCTACTACATTCCCTTTAATCTTTATAACATATTCATTAGGAGATAGCTGAAGGTTATCTCTAACTCTTACAGGTGGAATTAAAACTCCATATTCAAGAGCAATAATTTTTCTTGTTGATGCAATTTTTTGAAAAAGATTTCCTCCTTGTTTTTCATCAACAATGCTTATTAAGCCGTAGCCAATTTCAATTTCGATTGGATCAACCTGAAGATATTGTTCAACTTTCTCTTCAACTGGCTGCTCTGCAGTTTGAACTTCTTGTTCGGTTTGTCCGCTCGTAATTTCCTGTAATTTATTTTTTCTATTTATAAAAGAAGATGTTCCGAGCACAGCACTTAAAATCAGAAATGGTATTGTGGGCATACCTGGAATTAATGCAAACAAAAAAACTGCACCAGATACTGTTCCTAAAACACGAGGATTAGCAAGCAATTGTGTTTTCATCTGAAGGTCAAGAGCAGTTCCAGAAGCACTTCTTGTTACTACAAGTCCTGCAGCAGTTGAAATTAATAAAGCAGGAACTTGAGATACCAAACCATCTCCAATTGTCAAAATGGTATATGTATGAATTGCATCTTGAAAACTTAGACCTCGTTGAGCAACTCCAATAATAAATCCACCAATAATATTGATTCCATTAATTACCAATCCTGCTATTGCATCACCTTTTACAAATTTACTTGCACCATCCATAGCTCCGTAAAATTCTGCTTCTCGAGCAATTAAATCTCTTCTTTTTCTTGCTTCTGCTTCAGTAATTAAGCCTGTATTTAAATCTGCATCAATTGCCATTTGTTTTCCCGGCATAGCATCCAGTGTAAAACGAGCAGCTACTTCTGAAATTCTGCCTGAACCTTTCACGATTACAACAAACTGAATTACTACAAGTATTATGAAAACGATAAACCCGACTACATAATTTCCTCCAACTACAAACGAACCGAATGATTCAATAATTTTTCCTGCATAACCATCAATTAAAATTAATCTTGTTGAGCTGATATTCAGTCCGAGACGATAAAGTGTAAGTATTAAAAGTAATCCGGGAAACACAGAAATATCGAGTGGTGATTGTATGTATAATGCAACAATTAATACAAGAACAGCCGTAGAAATATTAACTGCTAAAAGAAAATCAAGAACCGTAGGTGGTAACGGTATTAACATAAGACCGAGCATCAAAATCAAACCGAATGCTAAAAGTATGTCTGTATTTTTACCAAATAGTTTCATACTAAATTATGCTTCTTTGTTTCTTTAACTTTTTCATTTGATAAATGTATGCAAGAATTTGAGCTACTGCTTTGAAAAGTTTAGCCGGTATTTCATCACCAACTTCGCAGGATTTATAAAGTGCTCTTGCAAGTTCAACATCTTCATAAAGAGGAACATTATTTTCAATAGCTATCTTTTTAATTCTTTGAGCAAGTTCGTCAAGTCCTTTTGCAACTACTTTGGGTGCATTATCTTTTTCCATTTCATATTTTAATGCAACTGCTACGTGCGTTGGGTTTGTAATTACAACATCAGCCGTTGGAATTTCCTTCATCATTCTGCGTCTTACTGCAAGTATCATCTGTTTTTTAATTCTCGATTTTATAAGCGGGTCGCCTTCTGTCTGCTTCAATTCTTCTTTGACTTCTTCTTTTGTCATCATCATTTCTTTTTTGAATTTATACTTCTGATAAATAAAATCTACCGCTGCAATTAACGAGAAGAATAAAACTATCTTCCATGTTAATGCAAAAAATGAATCGAGCATGAATTGAACAGTATCTTCAATGCTTAAATCAACAAGCTTTACTGTATCTGAGATTAACTTTGAAATTACAAAATATGTGAAAAGGCATATTACAAAAAGTTTAATTAATGCCTTTAATAATTCTACAAGCGAATGAACTGAGAAGAATATTCTTTTAATGCCATTTATTGGATTAAACTTACCGAAATTTATTGCTAAAGCTTTTGGGGTTATCTTAAAACCAATTTGAGCTATATTACTAACGAGTGCTATAATCATCACGCCGACCAAAATTGGCAATGACAATGTAAAAAAGAATAATGCCCACTTTATTGCATATGTTTGAAGAACTGCCTTTGTTAATTCTACTTTATTCAAAGAATTAAGAGCATCTTTTGTAAATTGATAAAATTTTTCTCCAATAAAATTTTTAGTAAGATAAATCAATATCAAACCTGTTCCAAAAACTGCAAGAGAATTTATTTCAATACTCTTTGCAACCTGACCTCTTTCTCTTGCATCTGCAAGTTTTTTACCCGTTGGTTGTTCAGTCTTTTCCTGTCCTTCGTATTCTGCCATTTTATGACCCCATTGCTCTAATTAGTTGCAGCAAATTGGATTCATAACCTTCGAGCAAATTTTTAATTGCATAAACATAAAATGGAACAAGACTTAAAAGCAGAAGAATTCCAATTCCGCTTTTCAATGGTTGTGAAACAAATATAATTTGTATCTGAGGAATTACTCTTGCGATTATGCTTTCAGCTAAGTGAATCAGAAAAAACGATACAATAATTGGCGATGCTATTTTAATAGCAATTGTAAAAACAACAAAAGAATACTTAATTATAAGCTGATAGACTGACGAATTAATCACATATTTCCCGATGGGGACTACCTGAAAAGATACAACAATACCACTGATTACATAATGATGGCCATTAATCAAAATGAATATTAATATTGAAGTATAATACAAAATTTCACCGATGATATTACTTTGAATTTCTTCCATTGGATTTAATACTTCAGCAAGCATAAGTCCCATATCAAACCCGATATAAGTTCCTGCATATGCAACTCCCCAGAAAATAAAGTTCATCACATAACCTATTATTAAACCTGTAATCAATTCTCTTATTGAATAGATGACAAGAGTAATTAAATTTATATCAACAATTATTTTGCTTTTATCAATTGTCAAAAAAGTTATATAAGCAATAATCAGAGCTAAAAAAATTTTTGCCAGAACAGGAATTGAATTATGCGCAAAAATTGGAGCAGAAAAAATCATTCCTGCAATTCTCATAAAAACAAAAAGAAGAATTATAAAATCTGCTATTAAAATGTTTGTCATTTTATTACTGTCAGAAACATTGTAAACATTTTATTCGTAAGTGCTGTAAGTTTATCAACAATCCAGGGCAAAAGAAAAATTATCACAACAACAGTTGCAATTAATTTAGGAACAAAAGTCAATGTCATTTCTTGAATTGAAGTTGCTGCCTGAAATATTGAAATAAAAATTCCGACAATTAACGATACACCAAGTATTGGCAGCAAAATTATAAATGCAGTATAGAAAGCATCTTTTAATACTTCTATAATTACTTCTTCAGTCATTATGAAAAACTCCTGACAAGTGAACCTATAATTAAATTCCAGCCATCGACAAGAATAAACAGCAAAATTTTAAATGGCAGTGATATCATCATTGGAGGCATCATCATCATTCCCATTGACATTAAGATACTCGATACAATCATATCAATCATCAAAAAAGGCACAAACAGGAAAAAGCCAATTATAAAACCTGCTCTTAATTCACTTAAAACAAAAGAAGGAATTAAAACATAAGTTGGAAGTTCGCTTCTATTTTTAGGTCTCGGCATTTGAGATAAGCTTACAAATAATTCCATATCTTCGTCACGAGTATTTCTAAACATAAATTCTCGTATTGGTTCAATTCCTCTGTCGTATGCTTCTTTGACAGTAATTTTATTATCCATCAAAGGTTGAAGTGCCTGTTCATTTACTTTTGACCATGTTGGAGCCATAATAAAAAATGTAATAAACAATGCAATTCCAGCAAGCAATTGAGAAGGCGGCATTTGCTGAGTGCCCATTGCACTTTTCAAAAAATGGAATACAATAATTATTCGCAAGTATGATGTTGTCATTATAATAATAGAAGGAGCAAGAGAAAGAACAGTCATCAATAGCAATATTTGAAGTGTTACAGAAACATCTTCTCCCTTTGTAGCAGTGCCGATATCGAGATTAATTTTTGGAAATGGAATTGTTTGAGCCTGAGCAAATAAATTCTCTGATGCTAAAAATGTTATAACAAAAAAAGTTATCAATAAAAATTTCTTTTTCATCTTATCCCTAAATTCTGCTTCAATAAATCCAAAAAAGTTTTTTTGATTTCACCTTGAGTTAAATCGTCATCTAATGACGGAGAATAATCATACTCTTTGAGTAATGTTATATTGTTTTCACTTATTCCAAGCAATAAAATTTTATCCTGAACTCTTACTACAGATAAATATTTTTTAGGCATTATTAAATGATTATTGATTACTTCTATCTTAAGTAACTTCGATTTTTTGCCATTAATTGAAAAAGAATATTTTCTGACCATTATAAGAGCAAAGAAAAGAAGCCCGAGTATTAAAACTAATGGCAATAATGTTTTTATAATATCTAAGAATGACATTAATAAATATCCTTAATTCTTTGTGCCGGGTCTACAAGTGCAGTAATTCTAATTCCAAAATGTTTATCAATTACAACGACCTCACCTTCTGCAATTTTTTTATTGTTGACAAATATATCAACTGGTTCACTTGCTAATTTTTCCAGTTCTATTACATAACCTCTTTCAAGTTCAAGAATATCTTTAATTTGCATTTGAGTTCTGCCGAGTTCAATATAAACATTCATTTGAAGGTCTTTGAGCAAACTAAGCTTTTCTTCAGCACCTCCCATTGTTCTTGTTGAATCATCAAACTCGTCAAACTGAGCTAACGAAGCCTGAAAATTATCTTCAATGTTTTCAAAGTTATCCATTGTGTTATTGGTTGTGTTATTTTCGTCCATAACAACCTCATTTAGATTTTTTTTCAAATACTTTTTCTGTGACTTTTACTGCTTTGTGATTGTTTGAAATTCCGGCTCTTCCTAAAAATAAAATTCTATCGCCAGTTTTTACTTTTATATCTTCATCAATTTTGTTTCTTAGTTTTATAATATCCCCAACTTCAAGTTCCATCAATTCTTTTAGAGATATTTTTGTAGTGCCAAATTCAACTCTAATTGGAATTGATGTTCTTGTTAAATGATTTGTCAATAATTCTCGTGATGTAACACCAAAATATTTTGTTGCTCTTATTGATGACAATTTTTGAGTGGTCATCTTTGCTAAAATGCTGTCGAATGCAAATGTAGCAAAGCAAATATTCATTAAGTAAGCTTGCTCGCCAATAACAATTTCAAATGTAATTAATAGAACTGATTCGCTCTGAGATGTTATTTGAGCAAAGTCAATATCAGGTTCAAATCTTTCAACAACAAATTCTAGGTTATCAATCATCTGCCATGCTTTGTTCAAATCATACATTACTCTGTCAACAATCACACGAAGAACTTTTTGTTCAATTGGTGTTATTACCTTAACCTGCTTTGTTCCTGTTCCACTTCCGCCTAATAATTTATCTACAAATAAAAATGCTAAATCGTTATTAATTTCCAAAATTCCTTTGATATCGGTATTCTTGATTTCAAATGTAAATAAACAAGCAGGATTTGAAACAGACAAAACATATTCCGAATAATAAATCTGGTCTACTGTTGCTACATTAATGTTTACTGTTGTTTGCAGTTTAGTAACAAGAAATGAAGTAAAGCTTTCAGCAAAATTATCGCAAATGCTTCTTATAATACGAAGCTGATTTTTGGAAATTCTATTTGGCAGCCTGAAATCAAAAAGAACAGCTTCTTTCTCAGGACTTTTTTCAATCTTCTGCTCCTGTCCACTTTTCAGATTATTGAGCAGTTGGTCTATTTCTTGTTGCGATAATATTTCTGCCATAATTATTGTAAAATATATTTGCTGAAATAAACATTATTAATTTTTACATCAGGCATTAATTGAGTAATTCTTTGAGAAATTTCCATTCTCAATGTGTCACGATAAACTGCATCACTCAAATGCGGTAAATCTTTGCTGCTGAGAACTGAAATTATGGCATCTTTAACTAATACTTCTTTTTCTTTCAGTTCTTTTTGATTTTGTTCTGTGAGAAGGTCAAAGCCAATGGAAGAAAGTAAAAGTCTTTTTCCATCTGTGCCGGCTGGATTAATTATTAAATCTTCTACAACATAAACATACTTTCCTAATTCTGCATGTTGAACAGAATCTGTTCCATTGGCTTGGCCTGTCTCTACGGAGTCTGTTGCGACAGAAGAGGTGTGTGATTGAATTTTCGGCAATAATATATTTGCTGTTATAAAATAAACAGCAATTAATTGAATTATAAATAAAGGCAATCCAATTAATAATATTTTTGAATTGAATCCTTTGGATTCTTTGATTCTCTCTTCTGTCTTATCGACGATATTTTGATTGTTCATCTCTTCCATAGTGACAATGATTTTTCAATTCTAGTGCCACTAAAAATCATGAAAAATTATAAAGTTATTGCAGGCAGGCAAGATTTTATTGGCTAATATTAAGCAGTTGGATAAGATTACATATATTTTTTTTCTTGCAGATTTCACAGATTTGCGCTGATTTTTTTCTGCAAACATCTGCGATAATCCGCGATATCTGCGTGAAACTTATTTTGTCATTCCGAGGAATCCGCCGTTATTCTCTTCCTTGTCATTCCAAGGAGTCCGCCGTTATTCTCTTCCCTGTCATTCTGAGGAGTTCGCCGTTATTCTCTTCTTTGTCATTCTGAGGAGTTCGCTGTAAGGCGAACGACGAAGAATCTAAAAAACATATTCTACTTTTTCTGTCATTCTGAGGAGTCCCACCGTAAGGTGGACGACGAAGAATCTAAAATCCATTACTTCATACTCTTAGAGATTCTTCATTCCACTTCGTTCCATTAAGAATGACAGTATTTTCCTTCCCTTGTCATTCTGAGGAGTTTCGCCGTTATTCTCTTCCTTGTCATTCTGAGGAATTCGCCAAAGGCGAATGACGAAGAATCTAAAAAATTTATTCTTGTTCTCTGAGATTCTTCCTCGCCTTCGGCGAGTCAGAATGACATTATGATTCTTTTCTTTCTGTCATTCTGAGGAATCCGCAGTTATTCTCTTCTCTGTCATTCTGAGGAGTCCCGCTGTAAGGCGGACGACGAAGAATCTAAAATCCATTGCTTCATACTCTTTAAGATTCTTCATTCCGCTTCGTTCCATTAAGAATGACAGTATTTTCCTTCCCTTGTCATTCTGAGGAGTTCGCCGTAAGGCGAACGACGAAGAATCTAAAAAACATATTCTACTTTTTCTGTCATTCTGAGGAGTCCCACCGTAAGGTGGACGACGAAGAATCTAAAAAACATTCCTTCATGTTCTTAAAGATTCTTCATTCCGCTTCGCTCCATTCAGAATGACTACATTATTTTCCACTGTCATTCTGAGGAGTCCCGCTGTAAAGCGGACGACGAAGAATCTAAAAACAATTTTCATTTTTGAGAGATTCTTCCTCGCCTTCGGCGAGTCAGAATGACAATTCTACTTTTTCCCTGTCATTATAAGAAAGGGGAGTCTAAAAAGTAATTTTATATAATCTGTGAAAATCTGTTCAAATCCGTGTTATCAGCGTTCTATTTTTCTAAAAATCTTACTTTTTAGACATCCCCTTGAGAATTAATTATCTAATTAAATTAGTAATCTCTTGAAGCATTGTATCTGCTGTTGTAATCACTCTTGCATTAGCCTGGAAACCACGCTGAGAAATAATCATCTTGGTAAATTCCTCAGACAAATCAACATTGGATTGTTCGAGAGCACCAGATTGAATTGTAGTAACAGAATTTTCTCCTGGAGTGTCAATTCTCGGGTCACCGCTGTTTGCAGCAACATTATACATATTATCACCAACACTTACCAGAGCATTCAAGTTTTTAAATGTAGCAACCATAATTTGAGCTAACTTAAGTGAATTACCATTTGAGAATATTCCAATAATATTTCCATACTGGTCAATGTTAAGATTGGATAAAGCTGCAGAAGCAGAACCATTCTGAGATAATGCTGCAATTTGTGAACTTAAGTTTGTTTGAGTAACACCTGCTGTACCTTTGCCAAAGTCTAAATCAATAATTTGAACTTCTGCACCTGTAGCTGGTGTAAATGTAATTTGTGGAGTTGGCGGTGTAGTGGTAACTTGATTTCCAGCCTGCCATATACTTTGAATTTGTCCATTCGCATCAAAATAAATTTCACCAAATGCATTTGGGCTTAATGTACCGCTTGTAGTTGGAACAGATACAGACCAGCTCCATCGGTTATTATCAACATGCTCAAATTTAATAGATAAAGTATGTGAATTACCCAGAGAATCAAAAATTGTTACTGCACCTAATACTGGCTCTGGAACCTCTCCTTTATCTACACGACTGATTGGATTGGTAGATGCGTTTAAGTTTGTCAAAGAATTCAAATTAATTTTGAAATCAAGCTTATTTGTTGAATTAGAGAAATTAACATTAATAGCTGATGTACCTTCTATTCCAGTTAATAATCCTGTAATACTATCAAAAGCTAATTTTATTTTTCCGTCATTACTATCACTATCATTACTTGCTGTATTTTCATTATTTACCAACAATCCATTGCTATCAAAAATTTTATAATAGTAATACCAATCAGAACCATCAAATTCATAATAATTTACTAATGAGAATTCTTTACCATCTTTACTATAAATTTTATTTCCTGTAACTGGTTGAATAGTTCTATCAATAGTTGAACTTCCTGCTAAGTTTGTAATTTCAGTTAAATCAATTTTGAATTTTAAATCCGGGAAATCAGGCCCATCAGGTGGTGTATCTGCATCATATAATCCAATATCAACAACATCAGTTCCATCGAATTCAATTGATTCGGTTTTATCATTCGCAGAAGAAATAGTACTTTGCTGAGAATTATACAATTGATATTTCAGTTCCCATTTACTTGTGCCGGAATTATACTCAAATTTATAGTACAAATAATAAGGTTGATTTTTATTATCATAAACAAGCATTTCTTTATAGCCATCAACTATATCTGTATCACTTGAGCTTGGATTGGGATATGGTGTTGTTGTATCTGAACTACTTAAGTTTCCAAACATTTTTAGATTATAAGTATAACCATCATCAGGATATCTTGAATTTATAGGTGCAGTGTTACTTAAGTTACCAACTAAATCTACAACATCAGTTCTAATTGTAGGCGAACTACTTTGTAAGTTACCACCCCATGATACATTTGTAGTTTTAACTGCAGGCAGTCTCATGTTTTTATCAATTACAATATCCTGCAAAGTTGTACCTGGAGGAATTTCGCCCAAGCCATTTGCAATTTTACCTTGAACAACAGCACCGTTTTGTGGATTAACGAGTTTGCCATCAGCATCAAATATAAATGCACCGGCACGGGAATAAAGCTGCTGACCATTACTCTTTAATATAAACAATCCTGGTCCCTGCAATGCTAAATCAGTAGTTATACCAGTCCTTTCAAAAGTCCCTTGGTTCCAGTTGCGGTCAATTGAATTAATCTTGGTGCCTAATCCAATCTGAAATGAATTTGTTCCACCAGTTGATGTTGTTGGATTAGTACCAGCTTTAACGAACTGATTAAAAGTATCGCTAAAAGTAACTCGTGAACCTTTGTAACCAATTGTGTTAACATTAGAAATATTGTTACCAATAACATCCATCATAGATTGATGGTTACGAAGACCGGACACTCCGGCAAAGAGTGAGTTTAGAAGTGCCATATTTAACCTCCTTTAGATTTTTGATTCGGCTTCAGTCAGTCCACCGAATCTGGAGCGTCCTCGGAAGGTCCCGCTCCAATGTTTATTACTTTAGTTAATTAAAATGCAAATACTACACTATCAATATTTGTAAAAACATTTTCATTTGAGTTTTCAACCTCGATTGCAGTTACAACAGTACGATTCGGGATATTGACTATAAATGCAGTGTTATTCATCAAAATTAAAGAATCACGCGAACCTTTAGCTTCTGCTTTTTCTACAGCATCTTGAATCTTTGCAATTTCTTCTTCACTTAATTGAATTTTTCTTGATTCCAATCTTTTCATTGCATGATTCGAAAATTTTATCTTCTCAAGTTCTTCCTTAAATATCGAATCGAAAGATGCTTTAACTGGGTCACGGTGATTCCTTACCGAATCGCTGCTGCCTGTAATCGGAATAAATGGAACAGATATTCCATTAATTTCCGGCATTAATTGTCACCTCCCTTTTTATTGATAATCTCAAGTATATCACCAGCTGAATATTGTGCACCATTAATAATAAGAAGTGTACCATTTTCTGAATACTTTATTCCATCAATTAATCCAAGAACATACGATGTAACATTTACTCCATTATCTTTATAATCACTTGCAATCACTTCGAACTTATAATCCCCATTAATTACTTTTTCACCATTATTATCGGTTAAATCCCACAAAAGTTTATTGCTGCCTTTTCTATTAGAAGCCTCAATTGTTTTAATTAATGTGCCGTATTGATTGTAAATATTGACTTTTACTGATTTAACACCTTCAGGCAAATCATATCCAATGCTTATATTTTCCTGTCCATTTACCTGGATATCTTTTGAATTTACTTTTACTTCCTTACCAATCAAATTTGCAAGCATAGTATTGTTAATTGATTGAGTAAGCATATAATTTGCATCAATACTTTGCTTGAGATATGAATTTAAATTCGTTAGTTGCTCGAGTGAACTGAACTGTGCAAGTTGAGCAGCATACTCAGTTCCATCCATCGGATTTAATGGGTCTTGATTTTTTAATTGAGCAATCATCAGTTTTAAAAAATCATCTTTCCCCAAAACACTTTTGTTCGAAGATACAGTCGAAGTGTTCGAATTATTTTTAACCTCACTTACCATTTTCTGCCTCTCATATTAAATAATCATAAGTGTTATAACCCATCAATTTTTTTGTTGATGGGGCTTTAGAATTTTCTACTTTAATTTCCTTATTGTAAGTCTTTGAGTAAGATTTTTTCCTGACATTTGAATTTCTTAAAGATTTTTGTTCATAATTGCCTAAACTTACATTGACATCATTAAGTTGAATTCCTGATGACTGCAATGAATTTTTTAATTGCTCAATATTATTCTGTATTAATTGCTTAACCTGTTCATTCTCAACTTCAATATTTGCCCGCAGTTGATTTTCTATATAATCAATCGAAAGAGTAAGTTTACCAAGATTTTCTGGACTCAATTGAAATGTAATGCTTTGTTTGTTTCCGCTGCTGATATATTTTGAAAGTTCATCACCAATTTGATTTGCATTAATTAATTTTAATGATTCTTTTAGATTCCCGAATTCATTTTGAATCTTGCTCTTTAATGTATTTACCTGATTATCTGTCAATTCAATTTTTGGATTTGAATTTTCATTAGTATTTATCTGTATATTTTTAGGCAATTCTTTTGAAATTATTTGTTCAGGTTTATTAACATTTTTTTCAAAATCATTAGCTATTGAGTCTGTTTGCTGTAAAGTTTTCTTTGTTCCTTTTTCATCTTTACTGTCTTTAGAAAAATTATTCTCATTTGAACTGAAAGCCTGGTTTACTTTAATTTCATTTATTCTTAAAGATTGAGAATTAACATTTTCATTTAATCCTGTTTTATGACTCAAATTAATCTGATTTGTATTTACATCAGCTTTATTACTTTCATCTAATTTATTTGTATTAATCGATTTTGTTTTATCAGAAACATCTGATGTTTGATTCTTTTTATTTTCATTTATAAAAGATTTTAGACTTACTTTTGAAAAACTTTCAATTAACTTTTCCGGTTGTGCTTCTTTTATCTGTTCAGAATTATCAGAAATCACATTTTGATTATTATAAACATCATTTGCATAAAATTGATTCTTGTTATTTTCTGTGGTTTTAATATCTGCTTTTTGTCCAGCTTTTTTTACTTCAATTTTTATGCTTTCTATATTCAATTCATTTATTTTATTTTCGAACTCACTTGCAATAAATTCATTTTTAACTTGAGTTAAATCTTTTTTATCGGCTTCTGCAGTTTTATTATCAATAACTTCTGGATTAAACTTCTTTATATCTTGCCCAGCCACATCTTTAATAACTCTTACTTTTGAAAATTTCCCTCCTGTTAATAGACGAAAATCTACTTCAGAACTTTCTAACGGAAGAAAACTATTTTCTTTTATTGGATTATCTTTATTTAAAAATTGAGTGGAATTATCAGAAGATTGTTCGATTTCTTTTTTAATTTCTATTTTCTTGTCAGCTAACAAATCTTTTGGTTGACCAAAAGAATTTTCATCAACAATATTTTTATTCTCTTTAATCTGATTTAGTTTATTTTCAGCATCATACTTTTTACTGGTAATTTTATTATTTCCTTCATTAGTTTTAATTGAAGTATGATAATGCCTTGAATTGACATCATTCTTATCATCTTCATCAGTCTTATTAAATTGAACCTGATTTAAACTATCATTGGATTCAGTTCTTTTAACATAATTAATTACACCAGCAATCTTAGATGAATCAACTTCGTCATTTGAAAGAAAAACATTTGTTTGAGTATTACTATCTTTTTCTATTGACAAATCGGCTTCTTCATAACTATTAGTTTTAACATCTTTGTCTGGTGAATAAATAAAATTATTATTTTCAAACGAAGTATGGATTACCTCTAATTTATAATACTTTTCTTCTGATTTATTTTCTAATTGATTTTTCACAGTCGGGATTTGCTCTGCAAATTCATTTACTTTTGTTTTTTCTAATTCATAAAAATTATTTAGAACTGTATCATAGTTTTGATATTCATTCGAAGCAAATAAATCATTTTGCGGTTTACTTTCTTGAATCTTTTTACTGAATTTATTTTTGTTATCGTTTGAAGGTTCTGTGCTTGAAATTGTTAATGTTAATTTTTCTCCATTAGTTTTAAGAGTAACACTAAAAATATCTTTATTATCAATTGATGTAATTATTGCTTCAGGGTTAAATCCAATAAAATCATATTCACTTGAGTCAAAAGAATTTTGATTACTTTTTATTTCTTTTTCATTGAGATAAACAATATTTGAATTCTGGAAATCACTGGTTTTAGAAAAATCTTTTTGTTTGAGTGACTCATTAATTTTATTAAAAAACAGTTCTAAATTTTCTTTATCAAGAATAAAAATTTTGGAAGTAATATGAGCTGAATTAATATTAACTGCACTGGAGTTTGATATAAGAGCAATATTTTCCAATAATTCAATTGCCTGCTGAATACCTTCGACGGTCTCTTTATTTGATTTGGTGATAGTTAAATTTTTCAAATCATTTATATCAAGAAGAATCTCTTTTTCTGTCGAATTTATATTTGGCTGGCTGGAGTCAAGTTCTTCTTCGCAAATTTTAATGATGTCTGAGAATAAATAAGTTTTGCTAAAATTATCCGATGAACTTAAAAAGTTCTTATTCCCAATTAGAAATGTTTTATCAAAAAATAGTGGATTAAAGTTCATCATTGCACGCTAATTATTCTGTTTGCTACTTCTGGTTTTAATTCTGCAATTATTTCTGCTGCCTTTTTCTTCTTCATTGAAAAGATTATATCTCTTGCTATATTATCGGAATAACTCTGAATAATTTTAGCAGCTTTCTTTGAATCCATTGCCTCATAAAGTTTAACTGTATTTTTAATCCATGCTTTGTAAGCACTATCTCTTTTTGTTGCTTCTTTATTTTTATCAGGTTGAATATTAACAGGGACTGCTTGTTTAGCTTCTTTTTCTGCTTTTAATCTTCTTATTTCTTCCAGCAGAATACGCAGGCTGTCAATCAATACAGAATCTTTTACATTCATTGATAAAACATCGTAAGCAGATTTTTCTTTATTCATTTGAAGAGAATCAGGAAGTTCATTTTTTAACTTTGTAATATTTTTACTTTTGTTAACTGGAGGCATAGTAGAACTTTTCGATTGAATATCACTTACTGGTGTAAAATCAAATGCAAAAACATTTCTGTAATTTGATGCTGCATAAATCATTAATAATGTCACTATAATAAATGCAGCTATAAATGCAAATCCATAAATAATTTTTTCTTTCACGATTCTTTCCTGTTAAAATTATTTATAGCAATTTCATTAAGTTGTTTCAGTTCTTCTCTATTTGATTCAAATAAAAAATCTTCATATTGTTTTTCTTTCAATGCTTCGAGTATTTTTTTTTCTTTTTTGCGTTCAAGTAATTCATTTAGTTTTTGTGACTTTTTTGTTTTCCAATCTTCTATTCTTCTTCCCAAACTCGAAATATCTTTTTCTAATGTTTTGCAAAGTGATTTTGCACTTTTATAATCAATTGCTTTTATTTTTCCGCTGCTGATTTTATCCCCAAGTATTTTTCTCTTTGTTATTAATTTCTTTTTTTCTTCTTCGAGCTTTTCAATTTCTTTTTCTATTTCTGAAATTTCCTTTAAAATTTTTTTTTCAAGTACTTCTTTAATTCTTAAAATTGATTCATACTTATAAACAAACTTTGCCATCAGTTATCCATTATGTGATATAATTTATCAATTGTATCCGGATAATTTGCTTTTTCAAAAATATCCTGCTTAAGGAATGCTTTTAATTGATTAATTTTGCTTATAGCTCTGTCAATTTGCGGATTGCTTCCTTTCACATAAGCTCCAATGTTAATTAAATCTTCTGCTTCTCGATAAGTTGCAAGCAACTCATTAAATGCCATAATTTTTTTATAATGTTCTTGATCAATAATATCAGGCATAACTCTGCTTACACTTTGAAGAGTATCTATAGCCGGATAATGACCTTTATTGGCAAGTTTTCTTGAAAGAACAATATGTCCATCAAGAATAGAACGAACTGCATCTGCAATTGGTTCGACCATATCATCTCCATCAACAAGAACTGTGTAAATTCCAGTTATTGAACCGCGTTCAGAATTCCCTGCGCGTTCGAGAAGTTTCGGCAGAAGTGCAAATACAGAAGGTGTATAACCTTTTGTAGTAGGTGGTTCACCTATTGTTAATCCAATTTCTCTTTGTGCCATAGCAAAACGAGTTACAGAATCCATCATAAGCATTACATCTAAACCCAAATCTCTAAAATATTCAGCTATAGTTGTTCCAACATAAGCACCTTTCATTCTAATTAATGGAGATTTATCACTCGTTGCTACCACAACTACTGAACGTTTTAATCCCTCTTCTCCAAGGTCTTTTTCTATAAACTCGCGAACTTCTCTGCCTCGTTCTCCAATTAGAGTAATAACATTTACATCTGCACTTGTATTTCTTGCAATCATACCGAGAGTAACACTTTTACCAACACCACTTCCTGCAAAAATTCCAATTCTTTGACCTTTGCCAATTGTTAATAATCCATCTATTGCACGAATTCCAGTTTGAATTGGTGTAGTTATTCTTTTCCTTTCAAGTGGATTTGGTGGTTCACGATGCGCTTCTCTGTATGATGTATAAAAAATTTCTCCTTTGCCATCGATAGGATTTCCAAGTCCATCAATAACTCTTCCAAGTAATTCTTTTCCTACCCCTACTGTAAATCCTTTCCCTGTTGCTTTAATTTCACACGCTGGAGAAATATTATGAACTTCTCCCAGAGCAATTGATAAGACTTTCCCGTTCTTAAAGCCAACCACTTCTGATTTACAAATTTCATTTCCATTCTGATCTACAATTGTGCAGACTTCTCCCATAACTACATTTGGTCCTACTGATACAATAATTAATCCAACAACATCAACTACTTTTCCATTCACTTTTAATGTATCAGACTTTGTAATTACTTTCTGATATCGTTCGAGTATGTCACTTACTAAATTCATTTTTCTTTTTTAGGAATACTTTCTTCTAATTTTTTTCTTAATTCTTCAAGTTGACTTGAAATTCTTGCATCAACATTTCCAATTTCTGTTTCTACCAGACAACCTCCTTTTTCAATTCTATTATCGGGTTCAAATTTTATTTTATTGAATGAACTGTTGTTCAATAGATTTTTACTGTATTCATTTAACTTATCAAGGTCATCTGGATTTAATCTTATTTTTACTTCATTTGCCCCTATAATTTTTGAAATTGCTGCTCTGAGATTTTCGTTTATTAAACTCTCAATTTCAATTTCACGCTGAAGTATTTTTTTTGAAATTTCATATGCAGTATTAATTACAAGACTTTCAAAAGCAGTTTCAAATTCTTCCATTCTCTGGTCATATGCAGAAAGTATATTATAAACTTCTTCGTATTTTTTATAAAGTTTTTCAGAAAATTCTTTTTCTAAATCTCTTCTTAATTTTTGTTGACCTTCATTAAAACCTTTTTTATATGCCTCTTCAATTTTTCTTTGTATTGATTCAGCTTCTCTTTCTTCCTGAATTGAATCCTCGCCAGAACGAACTTTTACAATAGGTTTAGATTTTCCTGCAATAACTTTCAGAACATTAGACATAAACTTCTTCTGGACCTCCTCTAATGTTAAGAGAAATTTCCCCAGCTTCTTCAAGTGCTTTTATTACATCAATAATTCTTGCCTGAGCTGCTTCAACTTCTTTTAATTTTACCATTCCCATATATTGTAATTCTTCTTTCAATAAATCAGCAGCACGTTCAGACATGTTCTTGAATATTTTTTCTTTAAGTCTATCATCTGCAATTTTAAGAGCCAAAGCCAAATCTTTTCTATCAACTTCGCGCAATATTTTTTGAATATCTCTATCGGCAATGTTTATAATTTCATCAAATATGAACATCAGTCTTTTTACTTCATAAGCAACTTCGGGATCTTTTTCTTCAAGTCGATTAAGAATTTCTTTTGTTAGAGATACATTTAATCTATTTAAAATTCCTGCTAATGTTTTTGGACCGCCAAGTTTTCCAACTGATTGACTCATCGACAATCCTGCAATTTCATCTACTACATGTTCAATTTGTTTTAATGTTTGAGGAGCTATTTTGCCTAAAGTAGCAATTCTGAATGCGACATCAATTCTTAAATCTTCGGGAAGTTCTTTCAATGCAGCTGCGGTTTGGTCAGGGCTTAACTGTGAAAGAATTAATGCCATTGTTTGAGGATGTTCTTTATTCAAGAAATTAATTAATTGTGCAGGTTCAGCTCTTTTAAGAACATCAAAGCCTTTAAGTGTTGTAAGTCTTTTTACTTTTTCAATTATTTCTTGAGCCTTAGGTTTGCCAAAAGTTTTTTCGAGAACTGCTTCAGCATAATCAAGTCCACCTTCAAGAACATATTCACGAGCAGTAACCATATTGTAAAATTCTTCAATGACGCTATCGGCAACTTTTGAAGGAATATTTTTCACTTTCGTAATTTCCGCAGAAAGAACTTCGATATCAGCTGGGTCGAGATGTTTTAGAACTGCTGATGCAGCTTCAACATTCAAAGCAACCATGAGCATTGCAGCTTTTTGCATTCCTGTTATTTCTGAAAGCTGCTCTTGTTTTTGTTGTGTTGGTACATTTGCATTAGATTTCATACTCATGCATCCATGCATTTATTAGTTTTGCTGCTTCTGCAGGATTCTTTGTAACATAGTTAATAATTTTTTCCTGCTGATTTTTCTTTAATAAAGCTTCATCAGAAATTTCATCTTCCAAATCACCAACAGGAATAAGCGGCCGTTTTTTAGATGCAGCTAATTGATTCATTAAATTCGATTCTGATTTTTGCTGCAAAGCAGATGTTGTTGGAACAACAGCTAAATCGCCTGGATTTATTGTGCCTATAACAATTTTTTCTGTTTTTAATTTTTTCATTAAACTCTTTAGAACAAATATTGAAGCAATAATAGCAATAAGCATAAAAATTACATTTGTTAATTCATCTGCATTTGGTATTACTGTGTCTTTTTCTTCAAAACCTTCTTCACCTGTTTTTATTTCAAAAGGAATGCTTACGAGCGAAAACTGGTCATTTCTGTTTGGATCGATACCTACAGCATTTTTAACAAGGTCTTCTAATTTTTTAAGTTGTTCTGGTGGTCGAGGTTCATACACTATTTCTGTTTTGTCTCCATTTTTTACTTCCTTCGGAATATCATTTATAACTGCAGCTACACTTAATCTCTGAATATTACCGCTTCCTTCAATTACTTTTTGAATTGTTTTACTGATTTCATAATTGGTCAAAGTATTTTCATTGTTCTGTGCAGTAGAATCTTTCGAACTAACTCCCTGATTATTCGATTTAATTGTTTGTTCACTTACTGCAACTTGTGATTCAGGGTCATACTGTTCCATTGTTTTTTCAACCTGGTCAAAGTTCAAATCCGCATTAACCTGTACAACAGAATTTCCATAGCCAACAACATTATCAAGAATAGCCTGAGCTTTTTTCGCAAGATAATTTTCAACTGATTGTTTTATTTCATATTGTTTAGTTGATGCAAAAGCAAGTGGTCCTTCTTCGTCTTCATTTGAAAGCATTCTTCCTTTTGTATCAATTATTGAAACTTTGCTTGGTTGTAAACCTTCTACACTTCCACAAATTAAATTGACAATTGATGATATATTTTCTTTACTGATTAATGCTCCATTTCTTAATTTCAAAACAACAGAAGCAGATGGCAGTTTTTCTTCTTCTTTAAAAATAGTTTTTTGCGGAATTACAATATGAACTCTTGCTCCTTGAACTCCATCCAGTTGTGAAATTGTTCTTGCAAGTTCTCCCTCAAGTGCTCTTTTGTAATTAAGTTTTTGCATAAACTCAGACATTCCCATCGTTGTCTTATCAAATATTTCATAACCAATAACTCCAGAACTTGGAATACCTCTACTTGCAAGAGCCAATCTTGTTTCATAAACTTTTTCTCTTGGAACTTTTATAGTCTGTCCACCATCATCAATTTTATACAATATTTTTTGACTTGTTAAATATTCCACAACTTTAGATGCATCTTCGGTTGACAAGCCGCTGTAAAGTGTTGTATAAGTTGGCTCATTTAAGAAAAAAATCATTACAACAAGCAATACTGCTGTAAGCAGTATTCCACCAATTAACATAAATTTTTGTTTGGGATTAAGCTTATTTATAATTCCCAGCAGTGCTTGTAATGGATTTGAATTCATATTAAACCGGTATCCTTGTTAATTCTTTATACATATCAATTGCTTTGTTTCGTATTTCCATTAAAAGTTCCAGACTGGTTTTAGCTTTTTCACCAGCAATCATAACTTCATGAAGTTCAACACCATTTCCAGAAACAAAATCTTCAATTGCTTTTTCTGATTCTTTTTGAGCTTGATTAACATTATTAATCAGTTCTGCAAAAGTATTTGTGATGTTATTTTCTTCTCTTGGCTTCTTAACTTCTGAATTAAGAGAATTAACAACGAAATTATTTAGTCCTTCTATTTTCATTTTATCCTCTCCTGTCAATTATAGAACCGATTGTAACTCCAGTAACTTTACCTTTGGCGTTATAGAATTCGTAGCTCAAAATTTCTTTTTGTTTTTCTGGATAAAGATTTGCAAAGAATTTTTTTTCTTCTTGAGTTACTTCCGGCTTTTTAATTTTATTGGTGTTGTTTAATGTTCCATGATTAACTAAAGAATAATTTCCAATTGAGTTTGTTGTTATTTTCATTTTATATCTCCAGTGAATCTTTTACCATTTGTTTTGAAGAATTAAGTGCAGTTAGATTTGCTTCGTAAGCACGAGTAGCAGCAATCATATCAACCATTTCGTTAATGATATTTACATTCGACATCTGCACATAACCATTTTTATCTGCATCAGGATGGTCGGGCATATAAACAACATCACCAGGTTTTTCATCAGTTAACTCATTTATTTCAACATTATCCTGCACAGGCGGCAATGAAACTTCTTTGGTTTTTACTCCAGTAAAATGATTTTCTTTTGTTGTGTTCAGTTTAAGAATCTGTCCCTCAATTGCAAGTTTTGAAGCAAAGCTTGTTTTATCTTCCTGCACTTTTAAATATTTTCTTTGATAAGGTTCGCCGTTCTCTGTTCTTATTGTATCTGCATTTGCAATGTTCTGAGCAATGAGTTCCATTTTTTTTCTTTGAATACTCATTCCTCGAGCACTAATTCCAAAACCAAATAAACTTCCTAAGATTTTCAAGTTCTACTCCCTCCTCTTATTACATTTTGTAATGTTTTGTAATAATCACCAACTTTTTTTGAAGCAAATTTGAATCGCAGTGTATTTTCTGCCAATTCAGACATTTCTTTTTCGATATTCACATTATTGATTCCAGAGACATTTTCGCTGCTTTCATCATAAATTATTTCAAAATCTGGATTATTATCTTGAGTTGAATTTATAGCAGGAAGATGCTTGCTGTTGGTAGTCTTTAATATTGCATCGGAATTTTCTTTTAAAAGGCTTTTGAAAGAAACATCTTCTCTCTTATAATTTTCCGTTTGAACATTGGCAATATTATTTGCTATAACCTTATTCTTTACAACACAATAATTAAGCAGGTTTTCAAGCAGTTTAACTGTCGACATATACTTCTGGATTTTTTTAATATTATATCCAAAAGAAATGCCATAATAAATAATTGATTTTTAATGAATTGCTTAACAGATAATTAAAAAGATTGGCTAAATATGAACAGTTGTAAATTATTAATCATTATAATCAAGAATAATACTTTTAGTTTGACCACATGAACATACAAACTTAATTTCTTTTACAACATCATTTGCATCTTTCTTTAAATATATTTTAACACCTTCAATGTCATCTTCTTCTACAGTTATTTTTGTATAACCTTTGATTTCAACATCCGAGGCTTTAATTAAATTGCCTGTATGAACTTTGTTCTTTGTAAAAATATCTTTCATTAAAGCTTCTTCAAAACGATTAGGCATGGCAAAGCACCTTATTTATTATTTCTGGAATTTTTTCTAATGGCAAAATTGAATCTGCAAGACCTGCGTCAACAATTGCTTTTGGCATTCCATAAACCACACACGATTCTTCATCCTGAGCAATTGCATAACCGCCAGCACTTTTCAAATATCTTACTGCTTCAAGTCCATCTTTTCCCATTCCTGTCATTATAACACCGAGCGTATGTTTACCATAAAAATCCACAACCGAACTCATCATTACATCAACAGAAGGTTTATGAATTGAATCTACAGGTTCTTCTGTAATTTCTATTGCAGGGTTTGTGAGATTAACTTTTTTTAATTTCATATGATAGCCGCCAGGTGCAATATAAATTACACCATTTTGAACTGCCTCTCCATTTTCTGCTTCTTTAACAGATAAACTGCATATTGAATTTAATCTATCTGCAAGTGATTTAGTAAACTTTGGAGGCATATGCTGAACTATAAAAATCGGAACTTTAATGTTAGATGATAACATTGGCAAAATTTTTTGTAATGATAAAGGTCCTCCAGTTGATACCCCAATCGAGACTGCACGAAAATCATTTCTTGAAATTTCTTTCTGAGAAATTGGAATAGTTTTTTTCTTAACAAGTTCAGAAGATTTAGCAAGTCTTTCTAATCTTTCTTTAAGAAATTTTTGACGATAAATTTCTTTTACTTTTGTAATTAAGCTGTCTTTAATCTTAGTTATATTAACATTGACATAAGATAATTCTTTAGGAATAAAATCAACTGCACCTAATTCCAAAGCAGTTAAGGTAGCTTCTGCTCCTTCTGTTGTAAGTGAGCTGACCATTAAAACTGCGGTTGGTGCTTCTGCCATTATTTTTTTTAAAGCAGTAAGCCCATCCATAACCGGCATTTCAATATCAAGAGTTATAATGTCGGGTCTTAATTTTTTTGCAAGTTCAACTCCTTCCTGACCATTTCGTGCAGTTCCAATTACTTTTATTTTCTCATCGCTTTCAAGCATTAAAGAAAGAGATTTACGCATGAAAGCAGAATCATCTACTACCAAAACAGAAATATTATGCATTAATTCTCTTTTCCAGTTTGTTAAATAATTCGTTAATGTCAAGTATTATTACAACTGTTCCATCACCCATGATTGTTGAACCAGCAATGCCATCTATCTTCCCAAGATAATTGCCAAGCGATTTAATAACTACTTCCTGCTGACCAACTAAATCATCGACTTTTATTCCAAATCTTTTTTCTGCTACACCTACTTCAACAATATACTGCCACTCTGTTTCTTTTTTATGACCATTTTCTCTATTGTCTATAAGTTCTTCTAATCCAATAATCGGTAAAATAGAATCCCGTAAATTAATTACTTCTTTACCTCGTACTGTTTCTATTTGATTTTTATTTACTCTAATTACTTCAATAACAGAATGAAGAGGAATAACAAGAGTTTGATTGCAGGCTTTTACAATCATTCCTGAAATAATTGCAAGTGTTAAAGGAAGCCTTAAAATTATTTTTGTTCCTTTATCTACTTCTGATTCAACAGAAATGGTCCCTCTTAATTTTGCTACATTAGTTTTGACAACATCCATCCCTACTCCACGACCTGAAACATTTGTAACAACTTCTGCAGTGGAAAATCCCGGATGGAAAATTAAATTGTATGCTTCCTGTTTAGATAATTCTTTTGCTCTTTCTGCAGTAATGAATCCTTTGCTGATTGCTTTTTCTTTTATTACTTCAGGGTCAATTCCTTTTCCATCATCTTCAATTTTTATTACAATATTATTTCCTTCATGTTCTGCAGATAAAATAACTGTTCCTTTTCTATTTTTTCCTTTAGCTAATCTTACTTCAGGTTTTTCTATTCCGTGGTCTATTGCATTTCGAACGAGATGAACAAGCGGGTCATTTATTTCTTCAATCAAGTTTTTATCTACTTCGGTATCTTCACCATAAATTTTAAGTTCAACTTCTTTTTCGAGTTCTTTGCACAAATCTCTAACAACTCGTGGAAATCTATTAAATACTTTCCCAATTTTAATCATTCTTAATTTCATTACGACAAGCTGAAGTTCACTTGTCATCAAATCAATTTGTTTTGTTGCATCAGCTAAATCTTTGGCAATGTTAGAATTCTCAAACTCAAGTGCAACTTGGCTGTTAACCTGCATAAGGCGATTTCTTCCTAAAACTAATTCAGAAGCAATGTTTAATAATGCATCCAGCCTTTCAACTTCTACACGAATAGTATTATCTGTTTTCTTTGATTCTGCTGCAGAAGATAATTTAGTTGCAGTATTTTTTTCTTTTACAGTTTCAACTGGTTCAGAATTAGGCTGATTTGCTTCAACTTGATTTGAAGTTTGAACTTGAGTTTCAACTTTAATATCCTCTGCAGGAGCATTCCCCATATTTTCCAGTAAACCTGTCAGTACCTTAATAACATTTTCTACATCTACATCTTCATTTTTTTCATTTTCAATTTTTATTAACAATTCCTTAATTGTATCGTAACCTAAGATGATTCCATCCATTAAATTAGAATTTAATTTTGCTTCTCCCTTTCTAAGTTTATTTAATATATCCTCGCACTTATGCGTAACTGCAGGCAATTTTTCAAGACCGAGAAAACCAGAAGTTCCCTTAATTGTATGAAATGAACGAAAGATTTGATTTAATAAATCCAAATCTTCTGGGCGTTTTTCAAGCTCCATTAAATCGACATTGAGATTTTCAAGAATTTCTTTTGTCTCCAGCAAAAAGCTGTCGACAATTTCTTTCATCTCAGGGTCGATTAGCATCTGATATTGTGTTGTGCCTTCCATCATTTACCAAACAATTTATCTATTTCTTCCTGTGAAGTTTTATTGTTCCCATTAATTAATTCATCAGCAACTTTCTGCATATCATGATTTCTATCATATTTAGCATTTGGATTAAATGGTTTTTTATGTTCATGTATTTCTTCAAAATGCGGAATCTGTAAACCATCCTGCTTATTAAAATCAAAAAGCAATGAAGAAAGCCGCTTTTGAACAGAATCTATTAGATGATTTACTGAAGCTAATTGCTGAGCAGTTATGTCCTGCACCTGAAGTGAAATTGTAATATTTGTAATATCATTTTCTATTTTTTGAATAACATTTTCTAATCCTACTACTTTGCTTTCAAGCTCATCAATAACAAGTGCAGATTTTAACTCTTCAAGTCTGCCATTTAGACTTGGATATTCATTAATTAATTTATCCAGTGCTACTCTCTGATTTAAAAATCCATTCTTCATATCTTCAAGTTCATTCTTAATCTTGGTCATATCCATAGACATTGAATCAACAATATCAAGAATCTCACTTGTTGCAATTTCAGTTGCATTTGTCACGCTGTTAATCTGATGAGCAGCTTTGGGCATTTTACTTGTTGTATCTTGAATAGAATTATTTACATTTTCAAGCAGAGGGACAATATCGGTCATAAAATCAATAATTTTTTTGAACAGCGGGACGATTTTTTGACCGAATATGAAGAATTGTTTTAAGTCCCCTAACTTTTGAAATACCTGTTCCATGCTTAATTGATTTTCCATATTTAACTCCATTTTATGAACTTGCTAAAATTTGTTCAATCTTCTCCCGCAAGGTCTGTGGTGTAAATGGTTTAACTATATAATTATTTACTTTGGCTTGAAGAGCTTCAAGAATATCTTCTTTTAGTCCTCTTGTTGTAACCATTAAAATTGGGAGAGATTGAGTTTTTTCGTTTGAGCGTATTGCTTTTACTAATTCAAGACCGGAAACTTCCGGCATGTTCCAATCGGTTATAACAAAGTTAATTGAATCATCAGAATTTAATTTTGAAAGTGCCTCTTTACCATCGGCAGCTTCAACAAAGTTATCATAACCGATTGATTTGAGGGAATTGGCTACAATTCTCCTCATTGTTACTGAATCATCGACTACTAAGAATTTAAGTGCCATAGTTTTACTCCTAATTCAAATATTTTGAAACTTCGTATAAAACTCTTTTTGGATCAAACGGTTTTATTAAATATGAATTAGCTCCACATTCTAACCCTCTGTGTATATCTTCACTGTTACCTAATGAAGTTAGAACAATGATTGGCAAATCCTTATATTCTTCATTATTTCGGATAGAACGGATAAGTTGAAAACCATCAACATTCGGCATATTTAAATCTGTTATCAACAAATCAATTTTATAATTAGGCAGTTTTTCCAATGCTTCCATTCCATCCGAGCATGTGATGATCTCGTAACCTTTAACACTCAAGGCTACAGATACAAATTTTCTTATTGTCGGAGAATCATCAGCAACTAATATTACCCGTTTCATTTTATATTATTACTCCTTCTTATATCCGACAGTCTTAGGAAAACTAACAAGATTAAATGCTTTCGAAATACCTTGCAATGTTTCAGAATAACCAATAAACAAATAACCTCCTCTGTTTAATGCATTATATAAATGAGAAACCACCTTTATTTTCGAAGCATTATCGAAATAAATTAAGACATTAGCACAAAAAATTACATCAAAATTGTACATTGTCTTCATCATAATATCATCATATAAGTTCAGGATATTAAAAGAAACTATCTTTTTTAATTCCGGTTTTACTTCAAAAGTATTACCATTTATTAAAAAATATTTTTTCAAGTAATATGGTGGAATATTGCGAACAGAGTATTCTTTGTATACTCCACTTTTTGCAGTTTCAATTACAGCTGAACTTATGTCCGTTCCAATAATTTCTATTTCTATATTTGGATATTTTGGTTTAACCAAATCATCAAATACCATAGCAATTGAATATGCTTCTTCGCCAGATGAACAAGCTGCACTCCAGACTCGAATCTTATTTTTCTTTTGTGAAATTTTATTTTGAATTATTTCAGGTAATACCTTCGAAGCCAGAGCATCAAGCTGAGGCTGATTTCGAAAGAAGAATGTTTCGTTTATTGTTATTGCTTCGTAAAAATATTTCTTTTCTTCTGTATTTTTATTGCTTTTTAATAAGTTAAAATATTCTTCGTAGTTTTTTAATCCAAGAAACGAAATTCTTCTTTGCAAACGGCTTTCGAGCAAATATTTTTTATTATCCTGAAAATAAATTCCCGTCAAGTCATAAATATATTTTCGTATTTCCTGAAATAGCTGAAGCGACATAGTCATCTGCTTCGGTAAAACACTGCTTAAGCTTTTACTTATATCAGAAACATTTAACTCTGTAAATTGGCTCATATTTTTAATTATTTTGTAGTGGAATTAATTTTTTTTCTTAATTCAATTACTTCCTGGGCTTTATCTCTTACCATCTCATCTTCATCTTGTGCCAAGCGAATCAATGCGTCTGTCGATTCAGAATTTTCTATTGTCTCGAGTAATTCAATCAATCTTAATTTGTTCCAGATATTTTCATCATTAATCATAGAATCAATGAACAGAAGTGCGCTTCCGGGGTCAAGATTAAAGATAATTTCCATGCTTGCTCTTCTTACCTCTTCATCTGGATGAGTTAAATATTCACTAACAGAATGAATAAGATTACGAATCATCATTAGAGAAATTTTAGATTGAGCTTCTGAATTCATGACATACGATATAATTGATAAGAGCAAATTCAAAATATGGACTATATTTTCTGGCTTTTCATTAAGTATGCGGGGCATTTCTTCAAAGATAAAAATGATATTATTTGTTACTTTCGAACGAATTATTTCATCAAGCTCGTAATCTTCTCCAAGAAATCTTAGGCTTGCAAGTAAAATATCTTTATCATTAAAAACATTTATCAGTGACAGAGCTATTTTTTTATGCTCAGCATTCCCTTCTCTCAATGTATACATCAACAAACTTTTCATTTTATCATCAAAAGGAATATCAAGATTGTATTTTTCTTTTAATAAAAAGATTGAAGTAATCAAGGGCCATACAAGTGGTCCATGAACATTTGGGATTTGTTCAAGAAGAAAGAAATATGTATTCACATCTCCTATATATCCAAGACTTTCCAGAATTGAATATTTTGTTAGTTCTTCTTCAGAATTAAATCTCGAAATCAGAAAATCAAGAGCCTTTTGAGAACCAATTTTTCCTAAGGCTTCTACAATTGTTGGTTTATATAATTCATTTCTTTCGTAGAAAAGAAGTAATATATCAACTGCATCTTCATAACGAATATTGCCAAGAGCTTCAATACAGGCGAGAATAACATTATCATTATCAGTAGTACTCATAACCTCAATAATATGGTCTGTTGCTTTGGAATTAGCAATTATACCTAGTAAATCAATTATAAATTTATTATCATCGTCATTTCTATCATGATTATATTCAATAAGTGCATCAATAGATAAATCTCCCAGTTTTGCTAAAATTTCTCCAGCAAGATTTCTAATCGATATATCCGGAGAAGAAATATAATGGACAAGATGAGATGGTGCTTCTTTTGGCCGATGATTTAATAACACCATTGTAGCAGCATTACGCACACCTTTATCTTCATGCGATATGAGTGAACATATTTGAGGAACAAATTTTTCAATATCTGCATCTTCATTTAATGAATATAACACATCAATTATTTCATCACTTGAATATTTTTCTAATTCATTAAAAAAATTTTCATTGATAGAACTATTATTCATAAATGACCATTATTGTTTTTGAATAACTTTCAAGTTGTGTGCCTGTTATTATCATCAAAAAAATCTTATTAAGTATATTTTTTTAAAGTTCGTTATGAATAATATTAGCCACATGATAATAATCGTCCACTTTGATTATCGAAAAGTTTTTGAAAAGATTTAGCATGAAATGATTATATTCGCAGCCAAAATTTGATTTTTAAGTAATCATTTAAATTAAAGAAAACAAAATCTCTTTCGATAATAAACTACGAAGTGACATATTTTATGCAGAAAAGTCTAATTTGAATAAATAATTTTTATAATGGCACAAAACAATATTCATACACAAAATAATTCAGAGAATGTAAAGCTTAATGTAAAAGGTTTGCACACTTTATATTTATTATTAAATGCTTTTGATATTGGATTTTTAGTAAGTGATAATTCAGGTTCGATAATTTATTCAAACACTTCATTGCTTAAATTGCTTGGAATAAGTTACGAGGATATTCATTCGAAAAACATTCAGGAGTTTATTGACTATCTTGAAAAAAATTGTTTGAATGATTTTGGGAATATAAACCTATTAAAAGAATTATCTAAGAATGAAGAAAAAAATGTAAGTCTCATTTTAAGCTGCAGAGAAAATCGATTCATTAAATTTTCTTCTTATCCCTTAACAGCTTTTGGATTCCCTTATCGATTATGGGTTTTTGTAGATTACACAGAGAAAATTGCAGGTGGAATCACAATTAAATTTGATGTCCCATCAGAAATTAAAGAAGAAAGTTTAGAAGAATTCGTTAAGAATCTCGAAGAAAAAAATTCACAACTTCGAAAACAAATAGAAGAATTAACTCAAGATAAATCATCAAAAGAAAAATTTATTTCAGTAATTGCACACGATTTGAAAAGTCCATTTCAAGGTTTGCTGGGTATTTTTGATATAATTACTGAAACATTCGATGAACTTACAACCGATGAACTGAAAAAGTATCTTGGTTATGCAAAGTCATCAGTGAAAAATTTATATCATCTTATAGAAGAACTATTGCAATGGTCTCGGTTTGCACTTGGCACTGTTCAATTTAATCCAACAAAATGCAATTTATATCAGGAAATGGTTAATGTAATTAACTTAAATAAAAATGCTCTTGAGAATAAAAAGCTAACTATAATTAATTACCTGAAAGAAAACCTTGAAGCATTTGCTGATGAAACTATGGTCAATGCAATATTCAATAACTTACTATCAAATGCAATTAAATATTCTAAGAGAGGCGGGACTATTGTTATTGATGCAGAAAGACACGAAAATGATATTCAGATATCAATTGCTGACCAGGGTGTTGGAATGGACAAAGACATTCAAGAAAAATTATTTAAGCTTGGCGAACAAATTACAACACACGGGACTGAAAATGAAACAGGAACAGGCTTAGGATTAATCTTATGCAAAGAGATGGTTGAACTAAATGGCGGTAAAATCTGGTTTGAAAGCGAACCCGGCAAAGGTTCTACATTTTATATAACACTCCCAAAAGCAAAATAATTAAAAATTATGGAAAGAGAACAGACAGTAAAAGCAAAAAAATACGAATCAAATTTTCAGGCTAATAACTCATTAGAGTTGTTCCGCTTTATTTTCGAAAATTGTGCACAGGCTTTTGCTGTTCTACAAGATGAAATAATTTTAATGTATAATCCTGCATTCAATAAATTATTTGGTATTGATAAAAACGATTCAATAAATGGGAAATCAATTTTAGAATTCATTAATCAATCAAATCAAAACAATGTAAAAAAAATATTATCAAATGCTATTAATCTTGGTTCACATTTAGAATTCAATAATATTAAAGGAAAAAGAAAAGACGGTTCAGAATTCGATTTAAAAATTGACATAACAGTTTATACATTAAATAACGAAAAATATTTAATCATATCTTTTCAAGATGTAACAGATAAAAAGAAAATACTTGAACAGGTAAATAAATTAACCAGAATTGTTGACCAGAGTTCTTCGATTATAATTATTACTGACTTAGAAGGGAAAATTGAATATACCAACCCAAAATTTACAGAAGTAACAGGTTACTTCTTTGAAGAAGTTCGAGGCAAAAAAATTAATTTCTTAAAATCAGGATACACACCAGATCATGAATATGAAGAATTATGGAAAAGAATACTATCAGGTAAAGAATGGAGAGGTGAATTCAAAAACAGAAAGAAAAATGGTGAGTTTTACTGGGAATCTGCAACAATATCTCCAATTAAAAATGATGAAGGTGAAATAACTCATTTCCTTGCAATTAAAGAAGATATTACTGAAAAAAAAGAAATGGAGTTCGAATTAAAACGTGCTCTTGACAGCGCTGAAGAAGCAAGCAGATTAAAATCTACTCTGCTCTCAAATATGAGTCATGAACTGCGAACTCCATTAACAGGAATTATTGGATTTGCAAGTTTATTAAGAGATGAATTGACAAATGCTGAACATGTAGATATTGTAGATAAAATTCTAAGGTCAGGCAAAAGACTTTTAGTTACATTAAATTCCATTCTCAACTTATCTGAAATTGAATCTGGAACTTTCCCAATTAATATTACAGAATTTAATCTTGCTTCTTATACAAAATATTTCTTAACGAATTATGACAAAACAGCTGCTGAAAAATCTCTATCATTTAGTATTGAAATTCAAGATGAAGAAATTTGTGCAATTGGGGATGAAAATCTTTACAAACAAATTTTACTTCATATAGTAGATAATGCTTTTAAATTTACTTCTGTTGGAAGTGTTAGAATTGTTGTTACATCAAGTCAAGATTCCAAAAATTGTTATGCAATTGTAAAAGTTATTGATACAGGAATTGGAATTGCAAAAGAGGACCAGTCAAAAATTTTCAGAGAATTCCGACAACTTAGTGAAGGTATACGCAGAAATTTTGAGGGAAGTGGTTTAGGATTAGCTGTTGCAAAAAAAATGGCAAACTTAATGAATGGCGATATTACTGTTGAAAGTGAATTGGGTAAGGGTTCAACATTTAGTATAATTTTACCAGGTATTAAAATTCAAGAAAGTGATGAGATAAATAAGAATAAAGCGTTAAAACCAATACCAGAAAGAAAAACTAAAGATATAAAACTCCATAGAAAACCAAGGATACTAAGCATCGAGGATAATTTGCTAAATTCAGAATTAGTATCACTCTTTTTACGCGACATCTGTGAGGTTGACAGTGCTTATAATTATTCACAGGCTATGGAAAAAATTAAGAATAATAAATATGAAGCAATTCTTGTAGATATAAATCTTGGAAGTGGTCCAAGTGGAATTGATTTTGCAAAAGAAATCAGAAAGTATCCTGCATATAAAAATCTACCTTTAATTGCTATAACAGGCTATGCATTACTTAGAGACGAAAAGAAACTTTTAAATGACGGTTTTGATTATTATCTCGCCAAACCATATGACAAAGAAGACCTTATCAATATTTTAATACAGGCAGTAAAATTCGAAAAAGAAAATTAAGATTGAAACATTCACTTCAATCATTAGATTCAACTTTTTAATTTTTTGTATAAGGTAGTGTGAAAATATAAATACTAAAAACTCATCTCACTTCGTTCTATTCAGAATGACTACATTATTTTTCTCCCTGTCATTCTGAGGAGTCCCACCGTAAGGTGGACGACGAAGAATCTAAAAAAATCATTCTTGTTCTTTGAGATTTTTCCTCGCCTTCGGCGAGTCAGAATGACAATTCTGCTTCTTTCTGTCATTCCGAGGAGTCCGCCGTTATTCTCTTCCCTGTCATTCTGAGGAGTTCGCCGTAAGGCGAACGACGAAGAATCTTAAAACCTATTCAACATTTTTCAAGGAGGGAGGACCGCATTTTTATGCGGTCCTTTTTGAAATATTCAGGGCAATAATTTTTTGAGGCACTTTATTATCGTTAAAAAATATTAAAACTTTATAGCGAAAATCTTACAGCTGCAAAGGAGGGAGGACCGCATTTTTATGCGGTCCTTTTTGAAATATTCAGGGCAATAATTTTTTGAGGCACTTTATTATCGTTAAAAAATATTAAAACTTTATAGCGAAAATCTTACAGCTGCAATCTAATTTTGATTAATTTGTTTTGTTACTTCAATTCCAAGTTGCTCCATTCTATAACGAAGTTTGGAACGTGATAATCCTAAAATTTTGGCAGCTTTTACTTGATTGCCATTTGTAATTTTAAGTGTCTTTTGAATTAAAGCTTTTACGACCTGATCCATCTTAATTCCTTTGGAAGGAATTTGCAATATGAATTGGTCACTGTTTTCTTCTACATTACTTTTACTATCAATTAAGAAACTAAAATGATGTTCACTCAAAACATTATCTTCGCATAAAAGCACAACTCTTTCCATAACATTTCTCAATTCTCTGATATTTCCTTTCCAGTGATATGATTTAAGAAGCTCAAGTGCTCCAGAATCAATACCTGTTATTTCTTTATTAAATTTCTGATTAAATTCTTTCAGAAATGAATAAGCTATGTATGGAATATCTTCTTTTCTTTCTCTTAATGGAGGAATATAAATTTTTACAACATTTAATCTGTAAAACAAATCTTCTCTGAAATTCCCTTTTGCTACTTCTTCTTCGAGATTTCTATTTGTTGCTGCAAGTACTCTAACATTGACACTAATTTCTTTTTCTCCGCCAAGTCTATAAAATTTTCTTTCCTGAAGCACTCGCAACAATTTAACCTGCATATCCAGACTCAACTCGCCAATTTCATCTAACAATAATGTTCCATTATTTGCCAGTTCAAATTTCCCGAGTTTTGTTTTTTGGGAAGCACCTGTAAAAGCTCCTTTTTCATGACCAAATAGTTCACTTTCAGCTAATTCTCTTGGAATTGTTGCACAATTTATTGTGATAAATGGAGCGTTGCTGCGTGGACTTTTTTGATGGATATATTTTGCAAAAACTTCTTTACCAGTGCCGCTTTCCCCTTCGAGCAAAATTGTTGTATCAGGACTTTTAGCCAATTTTTCAACTGAATGAAGTAGTCTTTGAATTTTTGCACTTTTTCCAAAAAAGTCTGGTGTTAATTCATCCTGCATCAATAATGAATGGAGTCTATCCACTTCTGATTTTAATCTTACATTTTCAATTGCTTTATCAAGAACAATTAGCAACTGGTCTAAATCAATTGGTTTAAGAAGAAAATCAAATGCCCCTGCTTTAATTGATGTTACAGCCATCTTTATGTCTGCATAACCTGTTATCATAATAACAGGAATTGAAGGATATTCTTTTTTGATTGTCTTTAGAAGGTCAATTCCATTATGAGTAGTAAGATATATATCAAGAAGAATAACATCAGGTTGAAAATCTGCAATGTATATTTTTGCTTCGTTTGCATCCAGACATGCCTGCACATCAAAATTTTGTTTTGTTAATACTTTCTTTAATGAAGAAGAAACTAAATCATCGTCATCAATTATTAATACTTTCGGATTCATATCTTTCCATTATCGTTTGTAACTAAGGAATTAAATTTTATAAAAAACTTTGAGCCTTTACCGTATTCAGATTCAAAATTTAATTCAGCATTTATTTCTTCAAGTAATCTTTTGCAAACTGTTAATCCTACGCCGGTTCCTTTATCTTTGCTAGTAAAAAATCCTGCTAAAATTTTTTCTTTATCTTCTAATTTAATTCCACAACCAAAATCTTGAACTTCCCATAAAACTATATTTTTATCATCCTCTATTTTTCTTGTAGTCCTTACAATAACTTCACCTCTCTCGTATGAGGCTTCGATTGCATTATTAATCAAATTAATAAAAACCTGCAGTAATTTATTTTCATTAGCATATATTGATGGAATACTTTCATCCAATTCTTTTATGATTTTAATCCCCCTTTTTGAAGCTGTTATGCTGACAATTTCAATTGTTCTATCTGTAATTGCATTAATCGATATTGCTTTTTTTGTATCAGACGACTTGCGAGTAAAATCAAGTATGTCACTAATAATAAAATTTATTCTTTCGAATGCTTCGAGTGAAGATGTAATTGATTCTTGAATTTCACTTGACAATTCATTCTCAAACATTTTCATGTAATCAAGATTCAACTTGATTACAGTAAGCGGATTCCTAATTTCATGCAATAAACCTGCAGTCAGTTTACCTAAAATCGTAAGCTTATTATTCTGAACAAAATCTTCCAATTTCTGATATGAATCTATTATAATTAGAAAATGTTTATGCCAAAAATACAAAAAGATTTTTTATTTATTAAACGATGCAAGTATTTATTAAAAGAAAATGTTGAGAAGAAAAATGATCTCACAAAATTATTTTTTCAATTGATTATTCCTGAAGTAATCAATTGTTTCTTTTAATCCTTCGATTAAAGTATTTTCAGGATAAAAATTTAATTGTTCGATTGTTTCTTTTATGGAAGCCGCACTATGCTTTATGTCTCCTTTTCTTTCTTCTTCATAGACAATCTTACTTTCACTTTTTGCTAATTTAATAATTTCCTTTGCAATATCATTAATTGAAATTGATTTGCCAAGTGCTACATTAAAAACTCCTGAAACTTTCTCATTCTTTGCTGCAAGAATATTTGCTTTTACAACATCTTTAACGAAAATAAAATCACGGGTTTGTGTTCCATCACCATAAATTGTAACAGGTTCATTAGATAGAGCTTTTTTTATAAAAATTGGAATTGCTGCTGCATATTGACTATCTGGATTTTGGCGTGGTCCAAAAACATTAAAATATCTTAATGAAACTGTTCCCAATCCATATTCTTTATTATACATTTTCAAGTAATATTCACCTTCGAGTTTAGTAATTCCATAAGGTGATTTAGGGTCAGGAAATGAATTAATTGTTTTTGGCAATTCTTCGTTATCTCCATAAACTGCAGCTGAACTGCTGAAAACAACTTTTTTAACTTTATGATACCTTGCTGCTTCAAGAACATTTAATAAACCAATTATATTTATTTCAACACATTCAAAAGGTTTTTCTATAGATTCAGGCACAGACACAAGTGCAGCTAAATGATGAACATAATCTGCATCTTTGAGCACATCAAAAACTAAAGATTTATCTGTAACACTACCTTTATGAAAAATTACGCCATTAAGATTTTCTATATTAGATAAAAAGCCTGAACGTAAATTATCTATTATATGAACTTCGGCTTCATCTTTAAGCCAGTGTTCAGCAATGTGACTTCCAATGAAACCAGCTCCACCTGTTATTACAATTTTTAATTTTTTCATTACAGCATCATTGATAATTTTTTATTTTGATATACCAGCTGCTCGATTCTTCCAGAATTTTGCTGCTTCTTTTAATAAATGAATGAATATCCTCCAAATCACTATCATTTAATTGAGCTAAATCATACAACTGTTCAGTTGCAGTTTTAATGAACTCGTCATTGGAATCAGATTTAAATATTTTTATGAGATTTCTTATGAGAATATTATCAGGATTAACTTCTAAAATCTTTTTTTGTGGAGCTAAATTTTTATTCGTAATTCTCAATATCTTTTGCATTGTATTAGTTAACTCATTATCCTTCAGAACAAGACATGCCGCACTATCGATCAATCTTTTAGATTCAATAACATCTTCAACTTTATCTCCAAGTATCTTTTTCATTTTTGCAAGAAGACTGCTAAAATGTTTCTTATCATCACTGCTTAATTCTTCTACTTCCTTTTTAGTTTCTGTTACTGATTTGAATTCCTCGAGTTTTTTTGTATCAACTGTTTCAATAGATTTGAAATCATATTCCTTATATTTCCCCAACGATGTTAAAATCAATTCATCAACCGGGTCATACAAATAAAGAACTTCAAGATTTTTGTTCTTGAAAATTTCCATGTGAGGGTCAGAATCAATAGCATTTCTGTTTACTCCACTTGCATAATAGATTTCTTTCTGATTATTTAGCTTTCTACTAACATAATCTTCAAGTGAAATTAATTCTTCTTCGTCCTTGCATTTTGATGAATTAAATCTCAACAGTTCAATATATTTATCCTTGTTGCTGAAATCTGTATAACCAAGTTTAAAAACTTTGCCATGCTCTTTCCAGAATTTATTATAACCTTCCCTATCATTTTTTGCTTTTTCAATTAAATAAGTTAAAACTGTTGTAGTAACACTCGAAGCAATTTTATTGAAAATTATATTTTCCTGAAGTGTTTCTCTTGAGATATTTAATGGCAAATCTTCAGAATCAACAACTCCTTTAACAAAACTCAAATATTCTGGCAGCAAATCTTTATTCTTATGTTGAATTAAAACTCTTCGAACATACAAATCCAGACCATAATTTTCTCTGTCAATCCAGAAATATTCACTGCTCTTTTTGGGAATGAATAATAATGCATTAAATTGAATTGGAGCATCAATTGATTTGTGAATTACATCTGCAGGTTCTTCTGAATCATAAGTTAAAAATTTATAAAACTCGTTGTATTGCTCCTTTGTAATAGAACTTTTTGGTTCACGCCATATTGCACTTATTGTGTTGATTCTTTCATTGCCAATATAAATGGGATAAGAAATAAAGTTAGAGTGCTTTTTAATTATTGATTCAAGCCGCCATTTTTCAGCAAATTCTGCAGCATCATCTTTCAAATAAATTTCAATTCTTGTCCCTCTTGGAATTTTTTCTTCAAGTGTTGTAATTTCATATTCACCTAAGCCATCAGATTTCCACTGAACTGCTTCATCTTCAGGACGAAATGATTTTGTTTTTATTACAACTTCTTTTGCAACCATGAATACTGAATAAAAACCAATGCCAAATTTGCCAATTAGATTAGTTGCATCTGCTTTTGACTCTGAAAGTATTTTAAGAAATTCTTCTGTGCCAGATTTTGCTATAGTTCCAATATTTGTTATTAATTCATCTCTATTCATACCAATTCCTGTATCAGAAACAATCAATAATTTATTCTTTTCATCATTGGTAATTTTTATTTCAAGCGGTAAATCTTTGTCAACAATTGTAGTCCCTCTGTTAGATTCAAATCTAAGTTTATCAAGTGCATCTGATGCATTTGAAATCAATTCTCGTAAAAAAATTTCTCTGCTTGTATAAAGAGAGTGAACAAGAATATCTAAAAGTTTTTTTACTTCAGCTTTAAATTCATATTTCTTTGCGGTTGCATTATCGCTCATAAATCCTCCATATAATTACACAATTTAGCACCGCAAAAATAAAGAGGTTTAATAATTGCAGCAATTAACTTAAAAGAGGTTATTTGGATTTGTCATTTTTGGAAGAATCATCTTCACCGCTCAATGCTTTTTTGAAGGATTTTATTCCTTCCCCCAAACCTTTCATAAGTTCTGGAATTTTTTTTGAACCAAACAATAGAACTAAAATAAAAATTATTAGAATAATTTCTGTTGCACCAATGTTACCCATATTCACCTCAATTTAACAATCGAAAATAAAAAATAAATCTTCCCTAACAAAATTTATCTTTTGAAAATCAATTCATAAAGAGAAATAATTGCCATAAAATAAAATGATAAATACATAATCGATGCAGAAACAACTGCTAAATAAACAAAATGTTCATCAACAAATCTCATTAACCAGATTGAACCAAAAGAAATTATTATTGATACTAATGGTTCTATCATAATAAATAATTTCCATTTGCCGATTATTATTGAATTAAAATAAAATATCAGACCAATAGAAAAGAATATAAAAGCCAATCCCAGAATATGATTGTGTGTGGTAATTAACATTTCTGAGATTGGCTTAGGATAATTTTCCTGAACCTCAAAATCAGAATCAATGTTTTTTTTATCGCCATTAAATCTTGCAATTGTTCCTTTGGGCGAAAAAGAAGTTGTATGATTTAAAAAAGTCAAACCTGTTCCAACTCCAATCGAAATCACAATAATATAAACAGCAATAAACTTTTTTAAAGAACTACTTAGAGATTTTAATGTAATGTTCATAATCCATTTTTAATAAGTGAAAAAAGAATACTCAGTTTTTTTATTCCTGTTGTTACTGAATTTGCAGAAATTGTAGCACCGCTAATACTGCTTATATCTTTACCAATTTTAAATTGATGATTTATATCTTTCCCTTTAAATTGATTTAACCAGCTTTTCTCTTGAACAGCATTTCCATAAGATTCTCTGTATTTAATAATCTCTGCCGTTAAAATCTTACCATCAATATCAAATATTACGATGAAAGTAATAGGTAATGATTTCCCCAATACATTATCAAGCATAGCGGTGCCAATCCATTTATCACCATCAAAGATTTTCCATAAATAAATACTTTTATTAAAAAACCTTTGATTACATTCTTTTTCAATCTTTGTTTTGATTTCTAAAGGTAATTCAAATTTCTGAAATTCCATTTTAACATTTCTATTAAAATAACTTAATATTACTCTTTCAGCATCTTCTTTAATATCAGACTGAACTAATAACAATAAAATTAATAAAACAGTTTTCATAGATTGCCCATAGAATATTAAAACATATAACCAACACCAAGATTAAATAGTTTAGTTTTCTCACCACCAAGTTCTCTTTTTCGAATGCCATAATCTAACTTAAAAACAATATGATCAATTGGTTTAACTGACAGACCTGCCATCCAGTAAGTAAAATGATTTCTTTTTTCTGAATCACCGCCGGATTTTGTTTTTGCTGCTGTATTGTAATCAGAATATCTAATGAAAGGAATTACTTTAGTATCCCAATTAAAAAAGCTACCAATATTATAACCTATATCGAAATAGAAACCTGTTGAGCGTTTTAGATTATACTTTTCGTAATCTATGTTTCCATATTCAGCAATAACATCTAAATTATTAGTTTGATACCTGCCATGAATTTCATATAAATAAATTTTATTTGTTGAAGTATCTCCAGAAGCTTTATTATAAGTAAATGAACCTCCAATTTTCAGATTGGGAAAACCCAAATAATCTACTCTAAAATTATAAAGTGGATTTTTAGCATCTGCCTTAAAGCCTTTTCTCCTGCCGTCTCTAATACCATTTGATTCACTAAATTTATCACTGTTCAATCCTTCCATTATTGTTAATTTATAATCAAAAGAATAGATTTTGCCATAGAATGCCATTCCATTACCATACCAGGTTGTAGGTACTATTCTGGTATTATAATCTGGCCTTTCAACACCAAAAAATAATGGCGGTTCATGAATTTCATTGATTAATCCAACTGAAGGAAGAACAACCCCAGCTTGAAATCCAAGCCAATCAGCATAATGATAATTAACATAGGCTTGTTCTAATTCTATTTCACCATCACCCCCTTCTACATAATTATGCTCTAATTCAATTTCAGAGTGAAATGACCATTGTTCGTTCCATGAAAAACCTATAAAAGTTACAAATCGATGAAAATCAAGAATTTGTTTCAAAGGTTTTTTATCCGTTTTTTCATAATTGTAGTGTAATTCTCCATATCCATGAACTACAGCATTAAAGTCATAAACTCCATTTTGAGAAAGAAGAATTATTTGAAATAAGAACATTATTAATAAAGTAAATCTTAACTTCTGCATTTTTCCTCCTGTTTATTTAATAAATAAGATGTAATTAATAAAAGAAATTCTGAATTTATTTAGACTAAATATAAATTAGATTTTTTATTAAAGCAAGAATTAACCTATCTTCTATGAATTTTTTTTAAAAATTTTTAATGAAATGTTAAAATTATTTTTATCTAACTGACTGGCGCTTTTAATGTTTAGACAAAATATTAATAATGAGACTTAGGCTGGAAAATTAAAGCAGCAGAATTGATGCAATATCTTTGCCCAGTAGGTTCTGGTCCGTCATCAAATACATGGCCTAAATGTCCTTCACAATTTTTACATAATACTTCAATTCTTTTCATACCATGACTGTTATCATCTTTCAGAATTATATTATTTTTATCAATAACATCATAAAAACTTGGCCAGCCGCAAAGTGACTTAAATTTAGTTTTAGAATCAAATAGTACCTGCCCACAACCTGCACATTTGTAAATTCCCTCTTCAAAAAAATTCCAGTATTTACCTGTAAATGGTTTTTCAGTTCCTTTTTGTCTTAACACATAATATTGTTCCTCTGTTAAAATTTTTTTCCAATCTAAATTTTGCATAAATCCTCCAGACTATTTCATATTTTTAATATAATCTTCAACTTCTGTTAATGTTGAAAAATATCCTATTCGAACTCTATACCATGTTCCTTTTTTAGGAATATTCACCTTAACAATAAATGCATTATGACCCATATTTCTTAACTTGTTTACCTCTCTTTCTGCTTTCCATTGCTCTTTCCATGATGATACTTGAATACAAAATTTATTACCATCTGTAAAAATTGTTTTATATACTAATCTCTCAGAGCTTAAATCATAATTTTCTTCCTTTGCATTTAATACAGATTCTATAGAACGAATTTTTCTTGCATCATTGATGCTATCTAAATTTTTTGATTCAATATTGCTTAATTTATTATCAGAAAGCAAATCAACTTTATCCATCTTACTTCGATTATGAGATTTTATGTAATTAACACATTTTTCAAAAAGAGCTGAAAAAATTTTACTCGTATCAATTAAGTAAACATTGTTTTCTTTAATAATTTGTATTGGCTTAAATGAGTCTCCTATAATTTTAAGATTTTTATCATAATATAAATTCCCTACAATATTTACTTTTCTTGAAACTGTATCAAACAATGTTTGTGTTTTGATATATATAATTTCTTTATTTATCTCATTTATAAATTTTGGTTGTTTATAATAAGTAATCATAAGTGCAGATAAGATATTTTTTTCTTGTTTGATGCTAGAAGTATCAAGGTAGATTTCTTTTTCATCAATACTAATAACCTTATCCCATTTTCTGGATAAGATTTGAGCATTAACTTCAAGGTAAGAAATTACAATTAAAGTATAGAGACTAAGACAAAAAAATTTTTTCATAAAAAATATTTAATTCAAAAATCAATTATAAAATAAATTATTTCAGGTAAAAATAAAATTCATTTAAAAAAGTTATGATATTTGTGATAAACACATTACAATTATTTTTAATCAAAATTTGATTTAAGCAATACTAAATTCAGATTTCTTGACAATCATACATTGAAGTATTAATTTGCGCACAAATTTTTTGAAGATTAATGCTTACTGAATTCGGTAAAATTCTGATATTCATAATATTTGCTGCAATATTTGTAATAATTACACTTTTTGTAGCAAAAATTATAAGCCCAAGTCGTCCGACGCATGAAAAATTAAAAATCTATGAATGCGGAGAAAATCCTCAAGGCTCTCCCTGGATTAAATTTAATATTCGGTTTTATGTTGTTGCATTGATATTTTTAATTTTTGATGTTGAGGTTGTTCTTCTCTTTCCATGGGCTTTAATTTATAAAGATTATGGTATCTACGGTTTTCTTTCAGGAATAATATTTTTACTACTTCTAATTTTGGGAATGGCTTATGAGTGGAGGAAAGGAGATTTAGAATGGGCAAGACCTCAACCAAAACCTCCAATCTTAGAAGAAATATTAAAAAACAAAAATCAAGTTTAATCTATGGGCTTACTCGATAAAGAATTCTCAGATGGAAATATAGTAATTACTAAAGTTGAAGATTTATTTAATTGGGCTCGTCTCTCTTCTATCTGGCAGCTTGGATTTGGACTGGCTTGTTGTGCAATTGAGATGATGGCAACCTCAGCTTCTCATTACGACTTTGACCGATTTGGAGTTATTCCCCGAAATACACCAAGACAGGCTGACGCAATTATTATTTCCGGCACAGTAACACTTAAAATGGCTCTTCGAATTAAAAGATTATATGAACAAATGCCAGAACCAAAATATATTATTTCAATGGGAAGTTGTGCTAATTGCGGTGGACCTTATTGGGAACACGGCTACCATGTTTTAAAAGGAGTTGATAGAGTTATTCCCGTTGATGTTTATGTGCCAGGTTGTCCCCCACGACCCGAAGCTTTATTAGAAGGTTTACTAAAATTGCAAGAAAAAATTAGAAACGAATCATTAATGAAAAAATCTGTATGAAAAGCGCAGAAGAAATTTTTGAAATATTAAAAAATGAATTTGGCGAAGCAATTATTTCAATTGAAAAAGACCTTCCTACTGAACCTATAATTTCAATTAATCCTTTTGAAATAAAAAAAGTTTGTATGTTTCTTAGAGACAATGAGGAATTAAAATTTGATAGCTTAATGGTTTTATCTGGTGTTGATGATGCTAATGGTGAAAAAATAAAAGATGAAGATGGAACTGAAATCATAAAAGGTGGAACATTAAGTGTTTATTATCATTTATATTCAATTCCATTTAAGCATAAAGTTACATTAAAAGTATCAACACCAAGGGAAAATCCTCAAGTAGAATCTGTTGAATCAGTTTGGAAATGCGCTGACTGGCATGAACGTGAAGCTTATGATATGTTTGGAATTATATTTCTGAATCATCCTGATTTAAGAAGAATTCTTATGCCTTATGACTGGGAAGCAGGCTATCCATTAAGAAAAGATTATAAAAATCCTGAGTTTTATCAGGGTATGAAAGTACCTTATTAATTTGAATTGACTATGGCACTTAAAACAGAAACAATGATTTTAAATATGGGACCTCAACATCCATCTACTCATGGAGTGTTGAGGCTTGAACTTGAACTTGAAGGTGAATTAATAAAAAATGTAAAACCTCACATTGGTTATTTACATAGATGCTTTGAAAAACATGCAGAAGCAATGACCTATCCTCAAGTTATTCCTTATACCGATAGAATGGATTATTTAGCATCAATGTATAACAATTTTGGTTATGTATTAGCAGTAGAAAAATTGCTCGGTATTCAAGTCCCAGAAAGAGTTGAATACATTCGCGTAATAATGGGTGAACTTCAAAGAATAGCTTCGCATCTTGTAGCTATAGGAACTTATGGCTTAGACATTGGTGCCTTCACGCCATTTTTGTATTGCTTTAGAGACAGAGAAAAAATTCTTAGTCTTTTCGAAATGACTTGCGGAGCTCGACTTCTTTATAATTATATGTGGATTGGCGGCTTATCTCATGATATTCATCCTGATTTTGTTCGCTTAACAAAAGAATTTATCAAATCTTTCAGACCTACTATTGATGAACTAAATTATCTTCTATCTTATAATAAAATTTTTATAGAAAGAACTGCTAATATTGGAGTATTACCATTAGATACAGCAATTAATTATGGCGTTACAGGACCAGTTTTAAGAGGCAGCGGATTAGCATTTGACTTAAGAAAAAATGAACCTTATTCTATTTATGATAGATTTGACTTTGATATTCCTGTCGGGAAAGGTTTAATGGGAACGGTTGGTGATTGCTGGGATCGATACTATGTGCGGGTTCAGGAAATGGAACAAAGTCTTAGAATTATTGAACAAGCAATAGACCAAATACCCGAAGGTGATGTTCAGGCTGCAATTCCAAAAAGAATAAAACCACCAAAGGGAACAGTTTATTTCAGAGTAGAAAATCCAAGAGGTGAATTAGGATATTTTATAATAAGTGATGGAAGTCCAAATCCATTTAGAGTTAAAGTTCGTGCCCCTTCTTTTGTTAATCTTGAAGTATTAGGGGAACTCTGCAAAGGTCATCTCGTTGCAGATGTAGTAGCAATCTTAGGTAGTATTGATATAGTTTTAGGAGAGGTGGATAGATAATGTATCAATTACTATATAACTTTACTGGTGATGTAATTATTTCAACAATTGTTGTTGCATTAATTCCATTGACTATTATTTTAATTTATGCACTCTTTGCCATCTGGCTCGAAAGAAAAGTTTCGGCTCACATGCAGGATAGATTAGGTCCAATGAGAACAGGTTGGCATGGATGGCTTCAGACAATTGCAGATATGATTAAGATGATTCAAAAAGAAGATACAATTGCAGCAGAAGCCGACAAAAAATTATTTAACATTGCACCTGTCTTAGTCTTTACCGGTTCATTTGCTGCTTATGCGGCCATTCCATTCTCAAGTGCATTAATTGGCAGTGAAATTGAAGTTGGACTTTTTTACATCGTTGCAATTTCATCTTTAGTTGTTGTTGGAATTTTAATGGCTGGTTGGGCTTCCAATAATAAATATTCATTACTCGGAGCTATGCGTTCAGCTGCTCAAATTGTAAGCTACGAAATTCCAACTGCACTCGTTGTTCTAACTATGGTTATGTATACAGGCACTTTCAGTTTAACTAAAATTAGTGAAATGCAGACACCATATTTTTGGAACTGGAATATCTTAGGCGGGCCCGAATTTGGTATAACAAAATTTTTATTAATTCCATTTATGATTGTTGCTGCTTCAATTATGTTTATAAGCACATTAGCCGAAGTAAACAGAACCCCATTTGATATTCCAGAAGCAGAATCTGAACTTGTTGCCGGATATTTTACAGAATATTCAGGAATGAAATGGGGAATGTTCATGCTTGCAGAATATGCAAATATGCTTGCTGTTTCAGCTGTTGTATCAATTTTATTCTTCGGCGGTTATCAATCTCCTTTTGGATATCTTGGAAATTTATTAAACATAAAATGGCTTATTCCTTTTGAACAAATTTTCTGGTTTCTCTTAAAAGGTTTAATTCTTGTTTTTGTTCAAATGTGGCTGAGATGGACACTGCCACGATTAAGAGTTGACCAGCTTATGACTGTTTGCTGGAAATATTTAATCCCCTATGCTGTTGTTAATTTAATTTTTGTCGGAATAATTTCTTTATTGTGATTATGAAAGAATATTTAAAAAATACATGGCAGGCAATTTATACAGTTCTTGTTGGAATGAAAATTACATTCAAACATTTATTTACTCCTGCTGTTACAATTCAATATCCAGATGTTAAAGTTCCTTTACCAGAAAGAGTAAGAAATAGATTATATGTAAATATTGATGATTGTATTGGATGCGACCAATGTTCCAGAGCTTGCCCTGTAAGTTGTATTGATATTGAAACTGTAAAAGCTTTACCTGGAGAAGACCTTGGAGTTACATCAAACGGCAAAAAGAAAGCTTTATGGGTAACTAAATTTACTATCGACTTTGCTAAATGTTGTTATTGTCAACTTTGTGTATTCCCCTGTCCTACTGATTGTATTTTTATGACTAATGTTTATGAATTTTCTGAATACGACAGAAGAAATTTAATATATAATTTTTCTAATCTTACAGAAGAAGAAGCAGCAGAAAAGAAAGCTAATTATGAAAAGTTCTTAGCAGAAAAAGAAGCTCAAAAAGCTGCTGCATCAAAAACAAAAGAATAAAATTAGAATTGATTATGACTTATTTCGATGTAATTTTTTATCTATTTGCATTAATAACAATTATATCTGCCGTTATTGTTGTAACAACAAAAAATATCGTTTACTCAGCATATAGTCTTTTGCTTACTTTATTCGGAATTTCCGGCATTTATGTTTTATTAGGTGCCGATTTCCTTGCTGTTGTTCAAATTATGATTTATGTAGGCGGAATACTTATTCTGCTTTTATTCGGTGTTATGCTTACAAATAAAATTACCAGTGTAGATATTAGAACAGGAACAGTTCATCTTTTACCTGCTGCAATTGGAGTTGGATTATTGCTTGGTGTTCTCTGGGCTGTTATGATTTGGACAAACTGGAAAACTCAACCGGCCGAAATTCCAATTACTACAATAAAAAATCTTGGCAATCTTTTGATAACTGATTATATCTTAATTTTTGAATTACTTGGAGTGTTGCTGCTTGTGGCTTTAATTGGGGCAGCTTCCATTGCAAGAAAAGAAGAAGAAAAAATTGATTAACAATAAATTTCTGAATTATGACAATTAATGTTGGCTTAACTCATTTTTTAATAATTAGTGCAATATTATTCTCATTAGGAATTTATGGAATTATTACACGCAAAAATGCTGTAATGGTTCTAATGGGAATCGAACTAATTCTCAATTCAGCAAATATTAATTTTGTCGCATTCGCAAGATATGGCAACTTTGGATTTAGTGGACAGGTAATTGCACTATTTGTAATTATTCTTGCAGCCGCCGAAGCAGCTATTGCTCTGGCAATTGTTCTAAATATTTATAAAACTTTTTCAAATGTAAATGTTGATGAAATTGACAAACTAAAAGAATAGTCCTATGACTGAAAATTTACTTGTTACACTTTCAATAATTACTCTTTTTCTACCTGTGCTTGGTTTTGCAATACTAATTTTCTTCGGAAAAAGATTTCCCAAATTATATCTTCTCGAAGTATACATACTTTTTATTGCTCTTATAATTTCTATTTTTATTCTCTACTCGAAATTAACTTATTTCAATAAAGATATTGTTTCATCATTAACTTGGTTTATCTTAAGCAACTCTCCTAATATCGGAACTGTCAATATTGAATTAGGAATTAAGATTGATAATATAACAGCAATAATGCTTTTTGTTGTCAATCTTATAAGTGCTCTGGTTCATCTATATTCTATTGAATACATGAGAGGTGATAAAAGATATACGAGATATTTTGCTTATCTGGGATTATTTACATTTTCAATGCTCGGAATTGTACTTACTCATAATTTATTGATGATGTATATTTTCTGGGAATTGGTTGGATTATCATCATATTTATTAATTGGATTCTGGTTTGAAAAAAAATCAGCAGCTGATGCTTCAAAGAAAGCATTTATAGTTAACCGTGTCGGCGATGTTGGCATGTTTATCGGAATTTTAATTTTGTTTACCAATTACAAGACTTTCACATTCGACACAATATTTCATCAAATATCAATTGGAAATCTACCTTTTGGAAGTGAAGCATGGCTTACAGCAGCAGGAATCTTAGTCTTTATGGGTGCTGTTGGTAAATCCGCTCAATTCCCATTACATGTCTGGCTGCCAGATGCAATGGAAGGTCCCACTCCAGTTAGTGCATTAATACATGCAGCAACAATGGTTGCAGCTGGAGTTTATCTTGTTACAAGAATTTTTGTAATGCTGACAGCCGATGCAATGCTCGTTATTGCTATAATTGGTGCGGTTACTTCTTTTGTTGCAGCTACAATTGCGATTACACAAAATGATATTAAAAAAGTATTGGCTTATTCAACTGTATCTCAGCTTGGTTATATGATTATGTCCTTAGGTGTTGGTGCTTATGTATTTGCATTCTTTCATCTTGTTACTCATGCATTCTTTAAGGCTTGTTTATTTCTTGGCTCAGGGTCAGTTATCCATTCAATGCATCATGAACAGGATATTCGTAATATGGGCGGTTTAAGAAAGAAAATGCCAGTTACATACATTACTTTTCTAATTTCTACATTGGCAATTTCTGGTATTCCATTAACATCAGGATTTCTTAGCAAAGATGGAATTCTTGCAGGAACTCTTGCTTTTGGCAAACTTACTGGACATTGGTTAATTCCCACCATAGGATTTACTGTAGCTGCTTTAACAGCATTCTATATGTTTAGATTATTAATTTTAACTTTTCATGGCGAACCAAGAGACCATCATAAATTTGAACATGCTCATGAATCTCCTTTAGTAATGATTGCTCCACTAATCATACTTGCAACATTATCAATTTTTATATTCTACACTCCAAATCCATTATCTCCAGATGATGGTTGGTTTCTTAAAAATTGGGTTAAGACTCCAGAACAGGTAACTCCAGTTACTACACGATTTGATTTTTTGAAACCAAGCTCTAACAACGAAAATATTCATGAAGAAATAATTCATTCAGAACTTTACACAGAAACATTACACTGGGCACATTACCCTGCTATGATGTTGTCTATTACAGTTGCAGGTTTAGGAATTCTCTTTGCATTTATGTTCTATCAATGGAAAAAAATTAATGTCGATAAGTTAACAGAAAAAATAAAACCACTTTACAATTTCTCGCTTAATAAATGGTACGTTGATGAATTATATGATGCAACTGCAGTTGGTCAAACTCTAAACTTCAGCAATGTTTTAGCCTGGTTTGATAATAATATTATTGATGGTATTGTTAATGGTTCTGCATGGATTACTAAATCTTTTTCAAAGTTGAGTGGACTATTTGATACTTATGTTGTTGATGGTCTGGTAAATTTTTCAGCATTCTTTAGTGGGTTTGTAGGATTTTCGCTTAAAAAATTACAAACTGGTAAAGTGCAAACTTATGTTGTATTTGTTGTTTTTTCTGTAATAATTCTTTTATTAATCTTTAAACCGTTTTGATTCACTGTTGATTTATAAATTCTTTGTCAAAAATTAAAAATAGGTTGAATATATGAGTGGTTTTCCGATACTTTCTTTAATTACTTTCCTCCCAATTCTGGGAATGGTTATTGTTTTAATTCTGCCCAAAGAAAAGCAAAATAGTATTAAATACACCACTTTAACAATCACAGCCATACAGGTTATTTTAGCAATTATTCTATTAGCAAATTATAATTACTCAGCTGCTGGAGTTTACGAAGAAAAATCTTTTCAATTCATTGAAAAATTTAGATGGATTGAGATTACGGGAATATCATGGTTAGGCACAGTAAAAATTGATTACTTCTTAGGCATTGATGGCATTAGTATGCCGATGGTTTTATTAACTGCAATAATTTCTTTTATTGCTACAATTTCTTCGTGGAATATTGAAAAATCAATTAAAGGTTATTTTGCTTTATTCCTTTTACTTGATACTGGTATGATGGGAGTTTTTGTTGCTTTGGATTTCTTCCTTTTCTACATCTTTTGGGAATTAATGCTTTTGCCAATGTATTTCTTGATTGGAATCTGGGGTGGTCCACGAAAAGAATATGCAGCAATTAAATTCTTTATTTATACTTTATTCGGAAGTGTTTTCATTCTTCTTGTAATGATTGGTTTGTATTTCAGCGCAACAGAAATCCTAAGTGATGGCACAAAAGTTTTCACATTTAATTTGCTTCAATTAATGAATCCTAACAATTATTTGCAGGATGGAATTCTTTCACCATTAAATCCACATAACTTAAGATTCATCGCTTATTTAGCATTGTTTGTTGGATTTGCAATTAAAATTCCAATGTTCCCCTTCCACACATGGTTGCCCGATGCACATGTTGAAGCGCCAACTCCAATTTCTGTAATTCTTGCAGGTGTATTGTTAAAGATGGGAACTTATGGAATTCTTAGAATAAGTTATCCAATCTTTCCGGAAATTACCAGACAATTAATGTGGTGGATTGCATTATTTGGAATGATAAACATTATTTATGGTGCTCTTGTAGCTTTAGCTCAAAAAGATTTCAAGAAGTTAATTGCTTATTCTTCTGTTTCTCACATGGGTTATGTTTTGTTAGGAATGGCTTCATTATCATCTACTGGAATTACAGGTGCAATTTTTCAAATGTTCAATCACGGAACGATTACTGCAATGCTCTTCTTAATTGTTGGTGTAATCTATGACAGAGCACATACAAGAGGATTAAATGATTTTGGCGGATTAGCAGCACAAATGCCCGTTTACACAGGTTTTGTTACAGTAGCTTTCTTTGCTGCAATTGGACTCCCAAGTTTAAGCGGATTTATTTCAGAAGCTCTTGTATTTGTTGGTGCCTTTGGAGTTACAAATATCAGAATTATTACAATGATTTCAACTCTCGGTATTCTCTTAGGTGCTGGTTATATGCTCTGGACATTACAAAGAATTTTCTTTGGACCATTAAATGAAAAATGGGCTTCGTTAAAAGACCTTGAATTTAGAGAATATGCTATGTTTGCTCCTCTTTCTGCTATTATAATTTTCCTTGGAGTTTATCCTTCTGCAATGCTGAATATTATGAATACATCTGTAAATACACTTGTAAGTTTTCTTTTTAATGGTCAATAATTTTTAATCAAATAATGGATTGAAAGTTTTAATGGAACAGACAAACTTAATTCAATCACTTAATTTAATTTTACCGGAAATAGTTTTAACTGTTTTTCTTGTAATATTAATTTTATCTGATTTAATTTTTCATAAGAATAAATCAATCATTCCATATGTAGCTGGGACAGGAATTTTTATAACAGGACTTTTTTTAATTAATCAATTTTATGATAATGGTTTTGCATTCAGCCAATCAATTAATTCACTAAGAAATTATGGAATGATTGCAATTGATTCATTTGGTTCGTTTTTTAAGGTAATTGTCTTAATTTCATCGCTTCTTGTTGTATTCTTTTCATATTCATCATCAGAAATTAAAAATACTCAGGATAGAATTGGCGAATATTATGCTTTGATTTATGGAATGATGATTGGCATGTTCTTCATGATTTCTGCTTCCGACTTAATTTTAATTTACCTCTCAATGGAATTACTTTCACTCTCTTCTTATGTTCTTGCAGGTTTTATTAAGTTAAGAGATAGAAACAGTGAAGCTGCACTAAAATATTTAATTTATGGTGCAGTATCTTCTGGATTAATGCTATTTGGAATTTCTTTAATTTATGGACTTACAGGAAGTACAAATCTTTACATAATAAATTCCTTAATTCAAGCTCCTAATATTAATTTATTTACATTATCATTTGCAGTAATTTTAATATTTGCAGGAATTGGTTATAAAATTTCTTCAGCACCATTTCATTTCTGGACACCAGATGTTTACGAAGGTGCTCCAATTACAATTACAGCATATCTTTCAATTGCAAGCAAAGCTGCAGGTTTTGCTCTTCTAATTAGATTTATAAAGACAACATTTGTATCATTTGTAAATTCAGATGGCTTCTGGAATTTAATTGATGTATTCGATTGGAAATCTGTATTAATCGTAATTTCTATTTTAACAATGACACTCGGTAATTTTTCAGCTCTTTGGCAGGATAATCTAAAAAGAATGCTTGCTTATTCAAGTATAGCTCATGCTGGATATATTTTACTTGGTCTTGTTGTTTTTTCAAATCAGGGTTTGATGGCAATATTAATTTATTTTGTATTCTATTTAATAATGAATCTTGGGGCATTTTATGTAGTAATGCTTATTTCAAATCAAACTAACTCCGAAGAAATTAATGATTATGATGGACTTGGATATACATCACCACTTATTTCAGTTTCCTTAGCAATCTTTCTTGTTTCTTTAACAGGAATTCCACCTACTGCCGGATTTATCGGTAAGCTTTATCTTTTCATTGCTCTTGTAGATGCTAAAATGATTGCTGTTGCGGTCGTTGCACTTCTAAATACAGTTGTTTCACTTTATTATTACATTCGAGTACTAAAACACATGTATTTAGTAAAAGCTAATGAAAATACTCCTGTAATTATTCCGTCAATTGGCAATAAGGTATTGGTATCTATCTTAGCTTTTGCAGTATTGTTTTTTGGAGTTTATTTTTCACCAGTAATTAATCTTGCAAAATCATGCTTGATTATTCTTGGTTTATAATAATATTTACCAAAGAATAAACATTGCAATAAAATTTTTAATAAAAAAGAAATCAAGCATTGTTTA